>ENA-ORXD01000562-ORXD01000562.1-sediment-metagenome-genome-assembly--contig:-NODE-562-length-45471-cov-7.176059_pt1 | contig 45471 bp, 40 predicted proteins | sample MGYA00237862_ERZ511471 | MGnify/ENA metagenome assembly ERZ511471 | reverse complement strand
GGTGAAGCCGACCCCGCGAAGGCCGAGGAAGCCGTCTGCAAAAAGCTGGGCATCAAGCCCAGTTCCGCCGTGTTCGAACGTTTCGCGTGGCTGGGCCTGTTCGACGACCGGCCCCTGCCCATGGAGAAGGGCACGGCCCGGGACGTCATCTCGTTCCTCTTCGGGGAAAAGCTGGTGTACACGGAAGGCGAGCGTGACCTGGTGATCCTGAAGGACGAAATGGTCGCCTACTACCCGAAGTCGGGAACTCGGCTGCTCCACACCTCCACGCTGGTGGACTTCGGCATCCCGGGCGGGGACAGCTCCATCGCCCGGACCACGGGCCTGCCCCCGGCCATCGGTGCCCGGCTGATCCTGGACGGGAAAGTCCGGGCCTACGGCGTGATGGCCCCCGTCATCCCCGAGATTTACGAACCTTCCCTTGAAGCGCTGGAGGCGGAGGGAGTCTCACTCGTGGAGACGGTCGAGACTTTTTAGGAAATAGTTCAAACGATGCCCGGTCTCCCCCGTTGGGACCGGGTTTTTTCGTGCCTCGAGACTACTTTCAAGATAAAGGGATGAAGTGTAGAATCGAAGGGCAAGGTTTCCCTATTGATAAGGGAGGTGAGGAAGATGACGGCCGTTTTCTGCAAGGCGGCTCTGGCCGTATGGGTCTACATGACGGCTTTCTACATAGCGGCCCTGGTCCGAAAGGATAATTCGGTTGCCGACGTGGCTTGGGGACCGGGTTTTTTCCTTGCCTGCGTTGCCGCCCTCGCGGGAAGATCCGACCTGCCCGCCCGGCCTTTTATCGCGACGATCCTCGTCGGCGTTTGGGGTTTCCGGCTGGCTTTCCACATCGCCAAAAGGAACAGGGGCAAGGGGGAGGATCCCCGGTACGCGAAGTGGCGGGAAGATTGGGGCAAGTGGTTCGTCCTCCGGAGCTATTTCCAGGTTTTCATCCTGCAGGGGTTCCTGCTTCTCGTGATCGCCTCGTCGGTGATCACGGTGAACGCAGTCCAAAACCCGCCGCTCGGGCTTCTTGACGGGCTCGGGATCGCGACCTGGTGCGTCGGTTTCCTGTTCGAGGCGGCGGGGGACTGGCAACTTTCCCGCTTCAAGGCGGATCCCGCCAACCGCGGGAAGGTCATGGACCGGGGGCTTTGGCGCTATACCCGGCACCCGAATTATTTCGGCGAGGCCACGATGTGGTGGGGACTTTACCTACTGGCCCTGGGAGTTCCGGGAGGTGTCTGGATGCTGGTGAGCCCCGTGACGATCAGCTTCCTTCTCCTGCGGGTCTCCGGTGTGCCGATGCTGGAAAAGGGCCGTATGGGCGAACGTCCCGGCTACCGGGAATACGTCGAGCGGACGAACGCCTTTTTCCCCTGGTTCCCCAAGAGGTCATGAATATGCGCATTGCCTACATCGACGGTTTTCGCCTTTACGCTGCTTTCTGGGCCGGGGCCACGGAAATGGACCGGGTCCGGCCACACCTCGATGCGATCAACGTTTTTCCCGTTCCCGACGGGGATACGGGAAGCAACATGGCGTCCACCCTTCGGTCGACCGTCACTCAGGTCAAGCCCGAGCGGCATCTTGGCCGCACCTTCATGGCCCTTTCGGAGGCCGCCCTCCTGGGAGCCCGGGGAAACTCGGGCCTGATCCTGGCCCAGTACCTGCTCGGGGCGGCCCGGAGCCTGGAGGGGTTCCCGAAGGCCGAGGCCTCCCAGCTTGCAGCGGCACTGGCCGGTGCCGCAACTTTTGCTTCCTCGGCCGTTTCCAGGCCGGTCGAGGGAACGATCCTGACGGTGATGCGGTCCTGGGGGCAGGCCCTGGATGCTCTCGCGGGCAGGTTCCATGACCTTGCGATCCTTCTTTCCAGCTCTCTCCCGGCGGCGCGTGAGGCCCTCCTCGACACGCCCAACCGTCTTCCCGTTTTGGCAAAGGCAGGGGTGCTGGATGCCGGGGGCAAGGGTTTCCTGTCTTTCCTTGAGGGGATCGAGTCTTTCATCGAAAGGGGGAACCTCCGGCACGTGACCCGTATGACCATGCCGGAGATCGAGGCGCCTTCCCATTCGGACCTGGATTTTGGCCTTCCCCGATTCCGCTACTGCACAGAGGCCCTCATCCTGGGGGATGGAACCGCCGACCCGGAGGAGCTGCGGTCCTGCCTGGCGACATTCGGCGATTCGATCATCATGGGCGGGGTCCCGGGGCATTCGAGGATCCATATCCATACGAACGAGCCCGCCCGCTTGTTTGCCAGGCTGGAATCCTTCGGGAGGAGCACGTTCCAGAAGGCGGATGACATGTTCCGGCAGGTCCAGGTCATTAAGGACCGCAAGGGGCCGGTTGCGCTGGTGACCGATTCTTCCTGCGACCTCCCGCAGGACCTGCTGGACGTCCACCAGGTCCACGTCGTCCCCCTGAAGATCGGCATCGGCGGGAGCGAATACCTGGACAGGCTCACGATGACGCCGGACGAGTTCTACCGACACATGGAGAAGGGGGACAAAGCGACCACCTCCCAGCCTTCCGTCAGGGAGTTCGAGAGGCTCTACGACTTCCTGGCCGGTCACTACGAATCGATTCTCTCGATCCACCTCTCGAGTGCCCTGAGCGGGACCTGGGGGGCGGCAAAAAAGGCCGCTGCCGGCTTCCCGAATAAACGGATCGAGGTCGTCGATTCACGCCACCTTTGCGCCTCCCTGGGACTCGTCGTCCTTCGGGCAGCGGAGGCACTGGAGTCCGGAATCCCCCTGGAGGATGTCCTGCGGCTTGTCGAGGAGGGGACCCGGAGGGCGCGGATCCTTGTGTGCCTGAAGACGGTGCGGCACATGGTCAGGGGAGGGAGGATCGGGCCGGTCAAGGGAGCCCTGGTTCGGCTCCTGGGCTTGAAGCCCATCATCTCGGTGGATGCGGAAGGAAGGGGAACCGCTGTCGGGAAAGCCCGGAGCCAGAGGGCGAACCTGGACCGGATCCGGTTTTTCGCCGAGGAGGTCCAGGCCTCGGAGGGGCTCTGGGGCTATGCCGTTGCCCACGCCCACGCACCGGGCGAGGCCCTGGAGTTTGCAGGGGAAATGGAAAGGGCCCTCGGGTTCGGGCCGCGTTTCGTTGTCGATATCTCGCCTGTGATCGGGTTGAACGCTGGCCCCGGCAGCCTGGCCCTGGCCTTTCTTCCGATTGGAACGGGGCGCGAAGCCGTTAGGGCTCGATGAGCCCTTCCCGGATCGCGAGGCGAATGAGGTCCGTCATCTTGTGAAGGCCGAGTTTCTTGAGCAGGTTCGAGCGGTGGGTTTCGACGGTCTTGTGGCTGATCCCGAGGTGTTCCGAGATCTCCCTCGGGGAAAGGCCAAGGGTCATGTGCCGGAAGACCTGGAGTTCCCTAGGACTGAGACGGGAGAGGGATCCTTCGGGTTTTCCGGGTTGTTTTTCCCTTGGGCCGCTATTCCTGCGGATGAAGCTGTCGACGACGGGACCGGCAATCCCGGCTGAAAGGTAGGTGTGTCCTTCCGTCACCGTGCGGATGGCCCGGATGATCTCGCCCGGGTCGCAGTCCTTCGTCAGGTAGGCATGGGCCCCGGCGTTCAGGATTTCAGCTGCGAGGAAAGCATCGTCGTGCATCGAGAGGGTGACGATTTTCGGGGGCGTCGGCAGGGAGGCCATGATGCGCGCCGCCTCCACGCCGTTCATCCCCGGCATGGAAATGTCGAGCAGGACGATATCGGGATTCGTTTCCCGGCAGAGGGCCACGGTCGTAGAGCCGTCCCCGGCTTCCCCGACGATGAGGACGTCGGGGTATTCCGCGAGAACCCGTCGCAGCATGGTGCGGGCGGATAGTTGGTCGTCAGCGATGCAAACCCTGATCGTCAGCTGAATCTCCCCCCGTCTTGGGTATCCAGAGCATGCAGCTTGTTCCTTTCCCGGGACGGCTCCGGAAGACCAGCCGGCCTCCCAGGTGCTTCAGCCTTTCCCGGATGCCGAAAAGCCCCCACCCGCCAAGTCCCCAGCCGATCGAAGATTCCGAAGCCAGCGTGCCGACGCCGTCGTCCTTGACCAGCACGCCGACGGAATGCCTTCGGTACCGGACACGGACCGAGACCGTCCGTGCCTCGGCATGCTTCACGACGTTCCTGAGCAGTTCCCGGACCATCTGGTAGATCACGATCCCGAGGTCCTGCGGAAGGTTCCGGTTGCTGCCGTTCACGGACAGGTTCCAGTGGATCTCCAGCGGGGTGAGGATTTGGTCCATGAGGGACCGCAGGCCCACGTCGAGCCCGGCCGCGTAGAGGGCGGGGTTGCTGATCTCCCGGGTCAGGCCGCGGATCTTGGAAATCACCCTTTTCAGCGATTCGGTTGCCGCACTGTGGGGGTGCCCCGGCAGGCTGGAAGCCGGGTGGGTGGTCAGCGACTGGTAAAGGGAGGCCAGCTCGAAACCTATTTCGTCGTGCAGGACTTCGGCGATCCTGCGGCGTTCCCTCTCCTCGGAAAGGGAGATCTCCCAGGCCAGGCGGCGCAGCTCGGCTTCGTAGCTCTCGATGCGGCGCTCGGCGCCCTTCTCCGCCGAAATGTCGTAGTAGATGCCGAAAAGCATCCTCTCCCCATCTTCGGTCGTGAAAGGGATCGCGGTGATGGTCACATCGATGGGGGTGCCGTCCTTGCGGAAGCGCACCGTTCTTCTCTGGTGTCCCTCGCCGCTGTAGACGAAGGCCGAGATGCTGCGGGCTTCCTCCAGGTAGGGGCCCCGGGCGACCAGGCCGTCGATGATCTGCCCTTCCATTTCTTCCGGTGCGTAGCCGAAGAGTTCGAAAAAAGCCGCGTTGCCCCGGATGATCCGGCTCTCGATATCGCAGAGCACCACTGCTGAAGGGGTGCGGTCGAACAGGTTCTCGAACAGGACCCTGGCCTTTTTCATGGCCCGCTCCCGCTCCCGCTTCCCCGTCAGGTCGACGTACGTGCAGGTGTTGGCGCTGCGCCTCCCGGTCCTGTCGAGATACATCGGGGTCGACGTCAGGAGGGCCTGGAAGGGGGTCCCGTCCTTCCTGTAGCGGGTCACCTCGACCGAAAAGCCCCTGCCGGACATACAGAAACGGTCGGAGAGGGCCTGGGCATCGACCAGTTCCTCCCCCCTGGCCACGAGCGGGTCGAGATCCATCCCGATCACCTCGTCCGGGGAGTAGCCGAACATCCGGCAAAACCTGGGGTTGACCTGGAGAATCTTCCCCTTCCCGTCGTGCACGACGATGGCGACCTCGCCAAGGGCATCAACCAGGGAAAGCGGAGAGATTTCACCGGGCTCTTCTTTTCGGGTGTATTCCCCTGCCGGGGGAGTTCCTGGTTCATCCATTTGAGAAAAATCTCCCAACTTGGGATTCACTCTCTTTATCATAATCCGGGGAGTCCCGAAGGGGCCCCCTCCAGTTATCACGGAGCGTTAGGATCAGCGGTTCCCCGCGTTTAGGGCGTAGAGGTCGGTGATCACCCCGTAGGCGGTCGTGGTGATGTCAGGGTTCTCCTCCGTCATGAGGATCTTCCCCAGGAGGTCCGTCTCGAAGCGGACGATGGAGCCCGTGGCGTCCACCAGGGCGAACGGGTGCTCCATCGGGACCTCTGTCGCCTTGACCGAGGCCTTGACCGTGTTGTCCTCCCGCCAGGCCGAGCAGACCATCTTGATCCGGTTTCCCCGTTCCTTCGCGGCTTTGACGCGGTCGGGAGTGATGCCGGCCATGCTTTCGCGGTCCACTGTTTCCGGCCTGAGGTCCGCTCCCATGAGGACGTTGGCCAGGGCGACGATTTTCACCGAGGCGTCCCACCCGTCGAGGTCGTTGGACGGGTCGGCCTCGGCGATCTGCTCGGCCTGGGCTCCGGCTACGCCTTCCGCGAAGGATTGCCCCTTCTCCATGGCGCAGAGGACGAAATTGCTCGTCGAGTTCAGGATGCCGTCGATCCGCAGGATCGTGTTCCCCCGCATGCAGTTTTTGGCCATGTCGAACACGGGAGAACCGTCCATGACTGTCGTTTCGTGCAGGAAAGCGACGCCCTTTTCGTCGGCACTCTTCCGGATCTCGCGGAATGCGAAGGCCAGGGGGCCCTTGTTGCAGCTGATCACGTGGCGGCCGCGTCCCAGGGCTGTGCGGGCGTGACTGATGGCAGGTTCTCCCCGGTTTTCTATCGAGAGGGGGGACATTTCCACAAGCACGTCGTAATCCAGGGTTTCCGCGGCCTTCAGGCTGTCCAGTTCGGAGTAGTCGGGATTCCCGGGCGTGAACCGTCCATGCTCGCCCAGTTCCCGCAGGGCTTGGGCCAGGTCGATGCCATTTTCGTTCACCAGTGATTTGCGGCTTCCCGTGGTGATCCCCACGACGGACACGTCAAGGTCGGCCAGGCCGGGATAATCGGCCCTGTGAACCAGGATGCGCGCCAGTTCACGGCCGACGTTACCGAAGCCCACGAAAAGGAGCTTCAGTGGAAAACGTTCCCGGGCCATGGGTTATCCCTTCGCCAGCCGGCGGATTTCCTCGAGCAGGCGGGCCATTTCCTCACGGGTGTTGTACATGGAAAAACCGACCCGAATGACGCCGCCCGAGGGAGCCAGGCCCAGGACCTCGATCGCCCGGACGGCATAGAAGTCGCCGTCCCAGACCAGGATGCCCTTTTCGCCGAGCTGCTTCGCCGCTTCCGCGGGGTTCACGCCGTCGATCGTGATCGAAACGGTGGGCGCCCGGTGGGTGCTGGAGAAGTCCGTTCCCCAAATGGTCACGCCGGGGATGGCCTTCACTTTCTCGTAGTACTCGGAAGCCAGCCCGTGCTCGTATGCAGCGATGGCCGTCATGCCCGAAACGACGCGGCTTCGGAGGTCGGGGCCCTCCCCCCAGGAGGCGATGTACTCGATGCCGGCCTTCACGCCCACGATGGCGGCGTGGTTCATCGTGCCGGTCTCGATCTTGAACGGGGCGACGTTGTCCTGCGTGCGAAGCCGGTCAGGGGTAAGGGAATCCAAAAGTCCCGGCCGGGAGTAAAGGATGCCGATGTGGGGTGCGTAGAACTTGTAGGCCGAGCAGAGCAGGAAGTCGACGTCGAGGGCTGCCACGTCCAGCGGAAAATGGGGGGCGTAGTGAACGGCGTCCACCAAAAGCCAGGCACCGACGGCCTTCGAAAGGCGGCGTGCTTCCGCGATGTCGTTGATCGTGCCGAGGGCATTGGAGGAAAAGCCGATGGCGAGAAGACGGGTTTTCGGGGTGACCTTGGCTGCCATGTCCGCGTAATCCAGCCGGCCGGTGGGAAGCAGTTTCACTTCCTTCACGACGATACCCCGCTCGACAAGGTGCAGCCAGGGGCCGCGGTTGGCCTCGTGGTCGAGCTCCGTGATGACGATCTCGTCTCCCGGGGCCATCTTGCGCATCAGGGCGTGGCTCAGGGAGAAGTTCAGGGTCGTCATGTTGTGGCCGAAGGAGATACAGCTCCAGTCCGGGGCCCCCAGGAAGGCCGCAACGGCTTCACGGGTTTCCTGGATGGCCGCGTCGGATTCGTTCGTGGTGATGAACATGCCGTGGGTGTTGGAGTTGCAGGTCTCGTAGTACCAGGAGACGGCGTCGATCACCTTCTGGGGGACCTGCGTTCCGCCGGGCCCGTCCAGGTAGGCCAGGGGGTATCCGTTGTGGGTCCTGGCCAGGGCAGGGAAATCCTTCCTGCATAGAGCACACGTCTTGTCGTCGAAAACCATTCTCTCCATCTCCTTTTGGGGCAGGTTCCCCGAGAAATCCAAATAGGTCGAATTACATACAATAGAAGGATAGGCCTTAAACCTTTCCCCGTCAAATCGCCCCGCGGTCTCGAAGAGTTCCCACGACAAGGTCCACCGCTTCCTTCAATGCGGGTCGGTCGAAGGAGAAACGTGCCCCGGCCGCGGCGTAAAGGTCCGGCAGGCTGGCTGTCCCGCCCATGGCGAGAGCTCTTCGGTAGGCTGCCAGCGCCCCCTTGCGGTCTTGCAGGGAGTTTTTCCATATTTGGACTGACCCGAGCTGTGCCATGCCGTACTCGATGTAGTAGAAGGGGATCTGGTGGATGTGAAGCTTTCGCTGCCATCCCGTTTTTATGACGTCCTCCAGGCCGCGGGTGTCGATGCCGGGCATGAAGCGGCCCCAGAGGCTTTCCCACTCGGAGTCGCAGGCCTCCGGTGAGCGGGCTGCGTTTGGATGGTCGTAGACCCAGTGCTGGAAAGCGTCGACGAGAGCGATGTACGGCCAGAGCGTGATGATGCTTTCCAGGTGCTCCGACAGGGCCCGGTCGGCGTCCCCGGCCCGGTAAAATCCTCCCTTGTCGGCCGGCAGGAATGGCAGGGCGAGCAGTTCCATCGCCATGGAGGCCACTTCCGCGAACTCCACCCCGACGTTCCACTGGAGGCTCCACGGCCAGCGGGCGGTTTCCATGAAATGGAAGGCGTGCCCCGACTCGTGGAGAAGGGTTTGCACGTCGTCGTGCAGGCCCACGCCGTTCATGAAAATGAACGGCTTACCCTCGACGGGGAAATAGGTGCAGTAGCCACCCGGGGCCTTCCCCTTGCTGCTTTCCAGGTCGAGGGAGCCCCGCTCCCGCATTTGCCTGAACGCGGATCCCAGTTCGGGATCGAGCGTGTCGAAGACGGACTGGACCCCGGCTTCGAGGGCTCCCCCCCCGGAGTAGGGCCTCAGGGGAGGCCGCAGGAGAGGATCCACCGACAAGTCCCAGGGACGCAGGGATTCGACGCCCAGTTTTTTCCTGCGGGCGGCGTGGAGGGCGGAAGCCGCCGGGACGACCTCGGACTCGATGGCGTCGCGGAAAGCCCGGCAGTCCGAGGGCGTGTAGTCGAAGCGGTGCAAGGCCTGCCAGCGGTAGTCCCGGTAGCTGGAATACCCGGCGTTTTTCGACACTTGAAGCCTGAGGTCAAGGAACCGTCCCCAGAGTTCGCCGATGGCAAGTCGGTCTGCCAGCTGCCTTTCGGCCACGAGCCGCCAGGCCGATTCCCGTATCTCCCGGTCCGTTTCCTGGTAGAGGGGCTGCATCTGCTGGAGCGTCTTTTCCTCGCCCTTCCACAGCACCGACTGGGTCCCGATGATCCGGGAGTACTCCGAGTCGAGTTTCTGTTCCTCCACCAGGAGGGGAACGTTTTCCTCGCGGTAGAGCTCTGCGTCGGCCCTCAGCCCTTTGAGGGGAACCCGCAGGTCCGCGGTCTCGAAGCCCGATTCCAGCAGGCGCGTGCGAAGACCCTGCTCGGCGGCCTCCAGGGGGGGGAGGAGTTCTTCCATAAAGGCGTGGTAGCGCCGCTCGAGCGCCGCATCGGAAGTGTCCCTCGTCGTGGCCACGTGGAGTTTTTCGAGGGCTTCCCCCACAAGGGAGGAAACACGGGTCCAGTCGGTCATCCAACCGGCCATGGAAACGGGATCGAGGGGACGCCGCGCAAGGTCCGCGTAGTAAGGTTCGACTTGCCCCCATTTCCAATCGAAGAGTTCTTCCGCACTTGCCGGAAGGCTGCCGAAAATCGAAGAGTCGTTCATTATTCCGGTCATCTCCTTCAATGCTCCTTCCGGGCGCCAAGCATCCGTACGGCAGAGCGGAGAAGCTTCGGGGCCACGTTGAGGGAATAACCCAGCTCGATCCGTTCGGTCATCTTGTGGGCGTCCTTGCCGGAGGGTCCGATGTTTAGGGCGGGGATGTCGAGATCGAGCAGGTCCTTCACGGGGAGGTCGTATAGGGTTCCCCAGCCCGGCAGGTTCTTCCGCAGCGCCTCAAGTTCCGCGGGGTTTCCCTGGAAGCCCAGGTAGCTCAGGTCCGAGATCCCGCCGAAATGCTCGTTCTTGTGGAGGGTCTCGCCAAAGCGCTCGCGAGCTTCCTCGACGATGGCCTCCCCGACGGCGGCAAAGGCCTTCTCTTTTTCCGAGGAACGGAAATTGGTTCGGTGGGGATAGAAAGGCGGCATGAATCCCGTGACGGCCAGGGGGCCTTTTTCCCCGGAAATCGTCAGGACCTCGTTCACCAGGGCGATGCCCTTTTCCCTTTCGTCCATGGAACCGGGAAGCCCGGCCAGGAAAGCGGCCAGGTGGGTCTCGAGGTCGCCCTTGAAAACCGCCTCCGCTCTCTCGAAGAGACTGGCGTAGCGCACGACCCGTCCCGTGGGGGTTGGAGGCCAGGCGGGCAAATGCGCCCGCTCGGCAAAGACCGCCTTGCTCCTGTCCAGGTGTTCCGCCGTCCGCCTGAGGGCCTCAGCTGCGGCTTTGTCGACCTCCGCCAGGAGGGATTCGGGGGTGTGCCGGATGGTGATCAGGCTGTAGTAGGCCACGGCGCGCTCCGGCAGGGTGATGGAATAGGCCTCCCGCAGGTCTTTCTGCTTGAGGCAGACCATGGGGGGGTAATTTTCTTCCCCGCCGACGTCCGCCAGGTCCGGGTTGCCTTCCAGGAGGAGGTTCAGGTGGGCCATGGCCAGGTTGGCGTTGATCCCGTCGAAATACTCCGACCCGTGGGCTTCCTTTCCCATGACCAGGACGAAGGGCATGATCTTGCCCACGGCGCCGAATGAGACCACGCGGCCGTTCCCGCCGGTGTAACCGGGATCCGAGGGTTCGACCATGATGCAGCCAACGAGGTCGAGTCCCTCTTCCTGTGCCCGGGCCAGGGCGCCGGCGGCTGCCCTCATTCCCGCGGAATTGTTCTCCTCGTCCGGGACGGCCACCAGCATGAGGTTCACGCCGAAGGCTTCCGGGTTTTCGGAAGCTTCCGCCAGGAGGGCCATGGCCATGGCGATGCCGAACTTCATGTCCATGACGCCCCGTCCGAATAGGTAGTTCCCTGAATCAAGATCCGCCCGGGCTTCCTCCGGCAGCGGCATCTCGCCCATGCGCCTCGTGCATGCCTCGGGATCCAGGGCGACGTCCTTCAGGGGGCCGTAGACCTCGATGTCCACCACGTCGAAATGCCCTTCCAGGATAACGGTCCGGTTCGTGGGAGGTTCTGCACGGACGAGGGCTACGACGGCGGCGCTTCCGTGGGGGTTGCCGGCGAGCGGGACCTGTTTCAGGTCTTCGGGTCGTTTCCTGAATGCTGAAAGCTGGGAAAGATGTTCGCAGATGCGGTCCGCGCAAACCTTTTCCCCCGCTGTGGCGGAAAAGCTCCCGATTTTGACCAGGTCCAGCATGAGGGCATAGATGTCTTCCGGGGTGTTCCTGAACATGGAAACAACCACTCCTTCCTTTTTTCAAACGGCCTCTCCATTATGCCTCATGGAGCTCCCGGTGGTTAATCAATCCTCCGGGCGGATCGTGTAAAGTAGAAGAAGAGTGAGTCAACGTTTGTTTAATAAGGGGGTTCTCTCATGTTTTCAAGCTACCGGGAACTGGTGGAAAGGGTCAAGTCCGAGCAGATTGAAACGCTGGATTTCAAGGTAACCGGGCTGTCCGGGCGCTGGAAGCACCTGAGCGTTCCCGCATCCAGGATGACCGAGAAACTCTTCCGGAACGGTTTTGGCTTTGACGGGTCGAATTACGGTTACGCGCGAGTCGAATCGAGCGACATGGTCTTCATCCCGGAATGGTCGACGGGTTTTCGCGACCCGTTCTGGGAAACGCCGACACTCTCGTTCCTGGGAACCGTCCACGAGATTCGCCCGGAAGGGTTTGTCCCGTATCCCGGGGATTCCCGCGTGGTCCTGCAAAGGGCGCTCGATCGCATGGAGTCGGAAGGGGTTGCGGACCGTTTCGTCATCGGCCCCGAGTTCGAGTTTCACATCCTGGACAGCGTGAGCTACAGGAACGACATGCAGGCCTCGGGGTTTGTCCTGGATGCGGCCCAGGCGGAGTGGCACACCCACGACGATGCGGGGCGCCTGGGAGCGCGCGTCCCCCGAAAGGGCGGATACCATGCCGACGCTCCCCAGGACCTCAACCGGGACCTTCGTGCGGCCATGTCCGCCGCCATCGAGAAACTGGGGATCGCGGTCAAGTACCACCATCACGAGGTGGGCGGGCCGGGGCAGCACGAGATCGAGGTGGTTCCGGACGATGCTGCGCGCCTGGGGGACGGGACGATGCTGGTCAAGTATGTCGTGAAAAACCTCGCCCGGGCCTGGGGAAAGGTCGCGACCTTCATGCCCAAGCCGTTTTTCGGGGAGGCCGGCAACGGCATGCACGTTCACATGCAGCTCTTCAAGGCAGGGGAGCCCCTTTTCGCGGGACTCGGGAACGCGTACGCGGGCCTTTCGGAGACCGCCCTCAACTTCATGGGCGGAATTCTCACCCACACGGCGGCCCTCTCCGGCCTGGCAAGCCCGGGGACCAATTCCTACCGCAGGCTGGTCAGGGGATACGAGGCACCCGTTGCCGTCGCTTTCGCCATGGGCAACCGGTCTGCCGTCATCCGCATACCGGGTTACGCGAAAGCCCCGGAGGATCGCCGTTTCGAGTTCCGTTCCAGCGACGCGTCCTGCAACCCCTATCTCCTCTACGCGGCCCTGCTTTCGGCAGGGATGGACGGCATCGCCCAGGGGATTGATCCCATTGCGGCTGGCTTCGGGCCGCTCGAGCGGAACATCTACGAAGTGGCCGACGGTTCACTGGAACTCCTCCCTGCAAGCCTTGACGAAGCGCTCGGCGCCCTGGAGCGGGATCACGATTTCCTTTTGGCGGGAGGCGTGTTTCCAGAATCTCTCCTGGAAAACTGGGTTTCTATGAAGCGGCTGGAGGCACGGCGCGTGCTCGAGGTCCCGACCCCGATGGAGATGGCCCTCTATCTCGACTGCTGAGGACGATCACGGCCACTCCGCAAAGGATGGCCGCTACGGCGGCCAGCTCGGCCGGTGAAACGGTTTCGCCGGCAAGGAACACTCCCAGGGCCAGTGCGATGGCGGGGTTGATGTAGGTGTAGCTCGTAGCCAGGGCGGGACGCACGTTCTCGAGGAGGTAGAGGTACGCGCTGAATGCGACGACTGATCCCGGGATGGAGATGTAGAGGAGGCCGGCGAGGGATCGCAGGGGCGGCAGGGTTGGAATCCTTTCCCCCAAAAGGGTTCCCAGGAGGACCATCATGATGCCGCCGGCCAGCATCTCGGATGCGGCCGCCATGGTTCCCCGCGGAAGGGGAAGGCGGCGGCTCAGGATGGACCCGAGCGCCCAGGCCAGGGAGCTTGCCAGGAGCAGCAGGGCCCCTCGGGGATCGGCCCGCAGCTCACCCCGAAGGCTCAGCAGCAGGACGCCCCCAAAACCGATCGTGATGCCGATCCACTCGACCCGGCTGGGCCATTGCCCGAATAACCCGGTGAAAAGAGCGGCCCAGATGGGGACGGTGGCGATGCCCACCGCGGCCAGCCCCGAACCCACTGAAAGCTGGGCATAGGCCACGCCTCCTCCCCCGCCCACCATCAGGAGCAAGGCTTCAAGACAAATGGAAGGCCATTGCCGTGCCGTCGGCAGGGGGGTCTTTTTCACCAGCAGGAAGGCAAAAAGGATTGACCCGGCCAGCAGGAACCGGGCGGCCATGAAGAGGAGTGGGGGAAAGCCCTCCAGGCCGATGCGTATGGCCAAAAACCCCGGGCCCCAGAAGGCGAGGAGAGAAACGAAGGCGAGTGGGACCAGGGTGGCTTTCTTCATGCCAGGCCCGTTTCCCTAGCGGAGGAAGAGCCAGTAAACCAGCCCGTGGACGGCACCCGACAGGACCCCGGCCAGGCCGAGTCCCCTGTGGAGTTTCATCACGGCCTGGGGGCTCATGACCCGGCGGAGCTTCGATCCCCAGAATCCGCTGGCCGTGGCGGTCACCAGGAAGAAGACCGCTGCGGCACCGGAAACCCGGAAAAGAAGATACAGGTATTCCATTCATACCCCTCCCTCAGGAACGATCGGCGATCATGGGGCTTCTTTGAAATCCAGCTCCAGGAGCCAGATTTCAGGGGCGGCGCTCGTCCTCATGGGCGGTCCCCAGGTCCCGACGCCGCTCGAAACGAGGAACCGGGTCTTTCCCCTGGCTCCCCATCCCCGGCTGATCTCGTAAAGCCTCGAGGTCACCAGGTTGAACGGAAGGATCTGGCCGTGGTGCGTGTGCCCCGAAACCTGCAAGTCCACTCCCGCAGCTTCCGCTTCAGCCAGGTTCCTCGGCTGGTGGTCCATGACCAGGACGGGAAGGTCCCTTCGGGTCACCCGCAGGATTTCGCCGAGAGACTGGCGGTTTTCCCCAAAACGGCTCGCCGTCAGGTCTTTCCGGCCGACGATGACGAGACGGTTCTCCACGACGACGGCCTCGTCCCGAAGCACCCGGATACCCGCGCTTTCAAGATAGGATACCGCCTCTTCCTCCCCGGCGTAATACTCGTGGTTGCCCGTCACGGCGAAGCTGCCGATGCGTGGGGAGAGGCCGCAGAGAGCTTCGGCCATCCGTTCCTCGGCAAGGCGGGAGACGTCTTCGTCCACGATGTCGCCCACCAGGAGGACCAGGTCCGGGTCGAGGGCATTGACCTGTTTGACAAGGTTGCGAACGCGGCCGTTGCCAACGAGCGGTCCCATGTGGAGGTCGGAGAAGAGGGCCACGCGAATCGGCTTGCCGCTTGTTCCCGGCAGGTCGAGTTTCGCTTCCCTCACCCTGGGGAAGAGGGCATTCACCGTTCCGAGGCCTACGACCAGGATCGAAAGGAAGGTAACGGCAAGGAGGATGGTTCGCCGGAGGGAGGAAGGGGCGGTCCCCTGGTGCCCGACCAGGGGAAGGGCCGGGAACAGGCGCCCTGCCAGGAGGGCCGTATCGCAGGCCAGGAAAAGGAACAGGGCGGTCACCATGAATCCCAGGTAGAGGGAACCGGAAACGACCAGGCACCGGGAAAACCCGGCCCATGGAAGGGTCCTTTCCGCAATGCGGCCCACCGGGTAAGCCAGGATCCAGAGGACTAGGAAAATCCTGGCGACGATGCCCGGCATGCCCAGTCCGGCCAGGCCCTGGAAAACCCGCACAAGGAGATAGGCGTTCGTCAGGGTGTAGACCGCGAGGGCGATCGCAAAGAAACTGAGGAAGCCCGTCATGGATTGTCGCCTCCTATTTCCGGAAGGTTTCCCACTCGGCGAGGAAGACTCCCGCCAGGATCAGCACGCCCCCGGCGGCGAACTGCAGGCTCCAGGTGTCGAGTCCCATGGAGATGGAGACGAGGTAGCCGAAGGGGCTTTCCATGGCCAGGAGGATGGCCGCATGGGTTTCCGGAGCGTGTTTCTGGGCCATGCTCTGGACCACGAACGCGAAAACGGTCGGTCCGGCGGCCAAAAACAGGATGCCTTTCCAGGAAGAGGCCAGGACCTGCGGAGTGGGGAAGGGTTCCAGGACAAGGGCGAGGGGAAGGAGCAGGGCGCAGGTCACCAGCATCTGCACGCACGCAAGGGCGATGGGGTCCATGCGCCGGGCGCAGTAGCCCACGACGATGACCTGGATCGCGACCAGCAGGGCCAGGACCATGGAAAGACCGTCGCCGAAATTCAGGTTCATGTTCGGGGAAAAGGCCATGACCAAAAGGCCGACCGTAGTCACCGCCGCTGCGGCGGTTGCCATCCAGGGCGGCCATTTCCTGTACAGGAGGGCCATCAGGAAGGGGACCATGACGACGTTCGTCCCGACGATGAAGGCCTGCTTGCCCCCCGTGGTGAAGACCAGCCCGTAGATATGCAGGAGGTAGGTGACGGCCAGGACGAGGCCGACCCCGGAGGCCTGGATGAACTGCCTGCGGTCCAGCCGCTTGAGCCGGGAGCCGAAAAGGACCAGGAGCATGACGGAAGTCGCCGAAAAGCGCAGGGCCAAAAGCCACAAAGGGCCTATCCGGTCAAGCAGGGCATCGCTGACCGGGTAGCCGACTCCCCAGAGGACGGCCACGCAAAGCATGGCGGCATCGGCGAGCAGGATCCGCGTCCGGGTGGCTGTCAAGCAGATTCCCCCGATCATGGAATGGAAAAACAAGTATACCATGAAGCGGGTGGGGTACCGGGACATGAAAGAAGGAGGCCCCGGGTACGGGGCCTCCTTCAGAGCTTCAGGGGTGTTCGTCGATCCTGCAGGTGCCTTCCAGGATCCTGTCCCAGGCGGCGTTCCCCTCCTCGACGTACTGTTCGAACGGGATCAGCGGGCGATCGAGGGCCTCGGCCGTCGCCTGGGAGAGCGAACCGTTCCTCACGACTTCGTGCCCGGCTGTACGCAGCAGGTCCATGTAAGGTTTGAGCATGTCCAGGTGTGCCATTTCCCCGAGCCGGCCGAAGAGGTCCGCCTCGCCGCGGTAGATTTCGGCCGCGATCCGGTTGTTGAAGCTCTTGGATAGTTCGCGGAACATCAGGCTCATGGGCTGGAAGTGGAACTGCTCGGGAAAACTGCAGGACGAAAGGATGATCCAGTCGGGGACCTTCCCCGTCCGTGCGGGAAGAGTGCCCTGGCCGTGCTGTGCCCTGAAGCGGGGGTGCATGAGGGGAAGCCACCGCTCCAGGAAGATTTTCAGGAGCCCGGACATGGAATCCATGAGCAGCGGCGTCGCCAGGAGGACAAAGTCGGCCTCCATGGCCTGTTCGAGAAGGGCGTTGCCGTCATCCTCCTGTGCGCATTCGCCTTTTCCGTTCAGGACCCAGCACCCCATGCACTCGTCACAGGGCACGAGCGATTTTTCGGCCAGGAAAACCGTTTCCGTCTCGGCCCCGGCTGAACGGGCCCCTTCAAGAAGGGCGTCGACCAGCAACTGCGTTCGGCTGGAGCGCCCTTTCGGGCTTCCGTTGAAGGCGACGATCCGCGTCATGGCTAGAACTCCCAGTCGAATTCCGCAACCCCGGCGGCCATGATCCGTGCCTTGAGGTCGGCCGCGTTGCGTTCAAGGGCTTCGGGCGTGCGGCCCTCGGCCCGTGCCACGATCACCGGCTGCGTGTTGCTCGCCCGCACCAACCCCCACCCTTCGGGGTAGAGGATACGGACGCCGTCCACCGTGATGGCTTCGTACTCCTTCAAGGCTTCCTCGCGGATCGAATCGATGACCCCGAACTTGATGTCGTCCGGACAGGCGATGCGGGTCTCGGCGGTGCTGAAGTAGTGCGGCAGGGGTGCCACGAGTTCGGAAAGCGACTTGTCGGTGTTGGAAAGGATGCGCAGGAGTCGCCCCGTGGCGTAGAAGGAATCGTCGAATCCGAAGAACTCGTCCGCGAAAAACATGTGACCCGAGACTTCCCCCGCGAAAAGGGCGTTCAGTTCGCGCATCTTGGCCTTGATGAGGGAATGCCCGGCCTTCCAGAAGACGGGTTTTCCGCCCAGGCGCAGGATCTCGTCCACGAGGGCCTGTGAGGATTTCACCTCGACGATGGCTTCCGCGCCGGGGTGCTTCGGCAGGATTTCCTGCCAGTAGAGGGCCATCAGGATATCCCCCCAGATGACTTCGCCCTTCTCGTCGACCACTCCGAGGCGGTCGGCGTCGCCATCGAAGCCGACACCGATATCGGCTCCCGTTTCACGGACCGTCCGGATCAGGTCCACGAGGTTTTCCCGCTTGACCGGGTCCGGGTGATGGTTTGGAAAGCGCCCGTCGGGGGTGGCGAAAAGGAGGGTGTAATCCACCCCGAGTCGCCGCAGGAACGGTTCGATGAAGAGGGCCGCGGTGCCGTTCCCGGCGTCCGCGACGACATTCAGGCGCCGGGGCCCGAGGGTCAGGCGTTCCCCCAGCATGTCCAGGTAGGCGGCTTTCACTTCGCCGTGTCCCACCGATCCGGGCTTCGGGGCGGTGTAGAACCCGTCGTTCTGGACGATGGAAAGGACTTCCTGGATTTCCGAACCGTAGAGGGTGGCTTTCCCCAGGGCCAGCTTGAGGCCGTTGAACTCCTTGGGATTGTGGCTTCCGGTCACCATGACGCCGCCGCCGACGCCCTCCGAGTAGAGGCTGTAGTAGAAGGTCGGGGTCATGACGGTCCCGATGTCGGTCACGTCGAGGCCGGCAGCGTTGAGGCCCCAGGCGATGTCGGCCATGATCCGGGGCGAAGAGTTCCGTACATCCCCTCCAATGGTTGTCTTGGTGACCCCGTTTCGTTGGAGGATCGTCCCGAAAGCGTGGCCGATGGCCCGGACGTTTTTCGTGGTCAATTCCTCTTCGGCAAGGCCGCGAATGTCGTATTCCCTGAAGATGTGAGCCGGTATGTCCATAGTCAGCCCCTCCTTTTCATGAAGGCGAAAGGGTTCGCCTTCCAGCTGTGTCCTTTTTCTTCTTCTATTTTACTCAGAATTTCACTTTTTTGCTTCGATTTTCTTCTTTAACCGTTCGATGCGGTGAATCCATTCCTGCCTTTCTCGGGACCAGGAGGGACCGCCCCATGCCCGCCTCGATTCGACCTGTCTCAAGCCCTCGTCAGCGCGGGCCATTGCGTCGTCGAGCCGGTGCAGGCGGTGTTCATAGGCCTTCGCCAACTCTTCCAGCACGGTGAGGGAGGGTCTGCAGGCTGACCGGGACTGCTCCCAGAGGGCGACCGCCGCGTCCCATTGCTTCTCGCCCTTCGCCCGTGCAGCGAGCCTGAGCAGTGCCTCTCCCCGGCTTTCGGGATCTTCCATGGCGCTTTGCCAGAAAGTCTCCGCCTGGTCCCAGGCGCCCTTGGAGGCCCAGAGGTCCCCCGCAAGCAGGCGCTCCTGTCCCCGGTTGATCTCGCCGGCCACGATGCGCCCCACGTGGGCCTTGAGGGCGGCAAGGGAGAGGATATCCAGGCGGTTATGGAGAAAAACCCCGGCCAGGGGAGCCGCGTCCCGGGTCCGGAGGAAATCCGCGTAGAGGGAGGGGATCTGCCATCCCGGGACGTCCTCGAACTCCCTTTGGACCCCGAGTATGGACCGTTCCACTTCTCCCAGGCGGCAGGAAGGGAGAGAACAGCGCCAGAGGGAGCGGGCGATCCAGAGGAGGTCGAGATGGGGACTGTCGGGCCGGAATGAACCCCTTCTCGAGAGGATGGTCCGGGTCTGCAGAAGGGGAAGGTCGAAACGGCGGCCGTTGTACGTGACGAATCCTGCGCCCATGGGGACGATCTGGTCCAGGGCATCGAGCCACTCGGATTCCCTGGAGGGCGTTGCCAGGAAAAGCTGCCTGACCCGGACGGCGGTTTCTTCCAGGGTCCCGATTCCCGCGAGGAAGGCGTAGGTTCCCGTCCCGCCGGCCAGGCCTGTCGTTTCCAGGTCCAGGAAGCAGGGCGGTTCCGCCGCTCCCCAGGGGGAAAGCCTGCCGGAAGCCGAAGGGAGGGCGGTCATGTCGAAAGTCCCGAACGTTTCTGCCAGCGGCTGGACACTCTCGACCAGGTAGACCCCGGAAGTGATCCACTCGCCTCCCGGCGGAAGGTTGGCTACGCTTCCTGCCACTGCTCTTTGGACCGGCGGGGGCGAATCGCCCATCATCCGGCGAAGTTTCGAGAGGGAATCGCTCAAGAGCCAGGCCCCCTCAGGGCGGCAAGCAGCAACCGCGTGGATTCCTTGGCCCCGATCTGTGCTCCCAGTGCTCCGACGCAAGCCGGGCAGCCGCGTTCGCAGGGGCAGGAAACGAGAGCTTCCCACGCGGAATCGAGCAGGGCTCCCCTGAGGGTGAAAGCTGCCTCGGCGAGCCCGACGCCGCCCGGGAAGTTGTCGGCGAGGTAGATGGTCGGCCGCTCGAAGTGGGGGTCCCTCACCATGCCGTGGACCTGCAGGTCGCTCCGGTCGCACATCAAAAAGAGCGGGACGGTGGCCCGCAGCAGGTGGGCCAGGCCCGCCAGGGCCGAGCTCTTGCGGTCGCCGTCCCAGTTCTCCCAGGGCAGGTTGTCCGGCAGGGTCAGCCAGGCCCCGGTCGTGTGCATCTGCTCTTCATCCAGGTGGATGTTGCCGTAACCGACGTTCTCCTGCGTGGAAAGGCGGATTTTCTTGTAAACGGTCGGCCGGGAGGCGAAGAGGACTTCCCCCCATCCCCAGGGGGAGGCCTGCTCGAACTCCTCCAGGACCTCCATTCGGACGGCCAGGTCCGCGTCGGTGTAGTATTCGGCCTCGACGGGCTTCACGAGGGCCCGCATTCCCTTGCCGTCCAGCTCGAGGACCTGGTAGGCCTTTGCGCCGTGGAAATAGATGGCCTCGGGGTGGATCAGCATCGGGGCGCTGGGCCGGTCGACCTCGCCCACCACCGTGTGGCGCGCAGGGTCCGACACGTCGATGATGACATAGTTTTCGCTGGTGGCGCTTCGCAGGGAAAAAGCTTCTGCCGGGAACGAGTCGGCCTGCCAGTGGTAGCGGCTATCCGCCCTGTGAAGCACTCCCTGTTCTTCCAGGTACTCCAGGATCTCGGTCACATCGGCCTTCCCTAGCCGGTCGCCCGATCGGAAGGGCAGCTCGAAAGCGGCGCACTTGGCATGGTTCACGAGGATGTAGAGGTTGTCCGGGTTCACGCGGGCCCGCTCCGGCGAGGCGTCGAAGAAGTAGGAAGGCTGGGCGGCAAGGAACTGGTCAAGTGCGAAGGAGGAGGCCACCATTACCGCCGCGGAGATTCCCTGCCTGCGGCCGGCACGCCCCATCTGCTGCCAGGCGGAAGCGATGCTTCCCGGGTACCCGTGAAGGACTGCAAGCTCCAGGGAGCCGATGTCGACGCCGAGTTCCAGCGCGTTCGTGCTGACCACCCCGCGGACCTCACCGCTTCGCAGTCCCCGTTCGATGGCCCGGCGCTCGTTGGGCAGGTAGCCCCCGCGGTATCCCGCCACCTGCCCTGCAGGAAGGGAGCGGGCCTGGAGGTTTTTCCGGATGCGGTGCAGGAGGAGTTCCACGTTTGTCCTCGAGCGGGTGAAGACGATCGTGCTGATGCCGTTGGCCAGGGCTTCGGTTGCGATGGCGGCCGTTTCTTCCAGGGAGGATCCCCGAATGCCCATGGACCGGTTCACCAGGGGCGGGTTCTGGATCAGGACATGTTTTTCGTCGCGGGGCGCGCCGTTTTTCGTGACGAGTTCCACGGGTTCCTCGAGAAGGGCTTCCGCCAGTTCCCGCGGGTTGGCAATGGTCGCCGAGCAGCAGATGAAGGTCGGCTTCGAGCCGTAGAAAGCGCAGATGCGCTTCAGCCGCCGGATGACGTTGGCCAGGTGGGAGCCGAAAACGCCGCGGTAGCCGTGCATTTCGTCCAGCACGATATACCGGAGGTTCTCGAAAAGCTTGACCCACTTGGTGTGGTGGGGGAGGATTCCCGTGTGGAGCATGTCGGGGTTCGTGATCACGATGTGCCCGGCGGAGCGGACTTTTGTCCGGGCGCTCGGGGCCGTGTCCCCGTCGTAGGTGAAGCAGGCGATGTCGGCTTCCACGGCTTCCACGAGGGAGTGGAGCTCGGCAAGCTGGTCCTGGCTCAGGGCCTTGGTGGGGAAGAGGTAAAGGGCCCTGGAAGAAGGGTTTTCAAGGATGGACTGGACAACCGGGACGTTATAGCAGAGCGTTTTACCGGAGGCCGTCGGCGTGACGACGACGACGTTTTTCCCCTCCAGGGCGGCCCCGATGGCCTCCGCCTGGTGCAGGTAAGGCCGGTCGATTCCACGAAGCGCTAGGGCGTTTGTCAGGCGTGAGTCAAGCGCCGGCCAGGTCCCGCAGGCGGCTTTTTGCGGAGGGAAGGTTCGCCAGACTGCCACTTCCCCTGGGCGGGATTCGATCCATTCAAGCAGGTCCTCGATCTTTTTTCGGGGTTTGCGGAGCACGGTCGCGATCACCTCTGGCCTAAGTCTACCGCAAGGTGGGGTAGAATAGTCGTTGGCAGCGCATCCAGGAAATGGCGGTGAAACACTTGCACGGAATCCAGATCGTGGCTCCACTCGTCCTCGTGATGGCAATGGGCTGGCTTGCCCGCCGGCGGGGACTCCTCCGGGAGGAAAGCATCTCCCAGCTCAATGACCTCCTGTACTGGATCGGGCTTCCGGCCCTCCTTTTCCGCTCGACCCTCTCGGTCGGGAAGGACGCGTTTTCTTCCCCCAACCTTTTCTTTGCCGTCCACCTGGCTTACATCGTGACGCCTGCCCTGGCATGGGTCCTGGCCTCGCTGTATCAAAAGGACAGGAAGCGCAGGGCCGTCTCGATCCTCGTCTCGGTCCGCTCGAACAACGTCTACATGGGAATCCCCGCCATCGCCCTTGCCATGGGCGAACCGGGCACACGGGCCCTGGGCCTTTTCTTCGCGGTCTGCATGGTGGGCTACCACCTCATCACCCTCACCTGGGCCCAGGTTGCAATCTCGGGTGGTGTCAACCGCGACTCGCTCAAAAAGACCCTTGTCGGGCTCGCGAAGAATCCCCTCCTCCTGGCGTGCCTTGCCGGGTTGGCCCTTGCCGGTCTTGGCCTTGAGGCTCTGCCCGGTGTCCTGGACGAGGCCCTGAAGATTGCCGGCGCCATGGCCAGTGGTGTGGCCCTGATCGCCCTGGGTGCGTCCCTCAAGGTGGAGCACATTTTCCAGGTCCTGGCCCGGACCTGGGTGGACGTCCTGGTCCGGCTGTTCTTTTCTCCTGCGGTGGTCTGGCTGGCCTTCCTCGTCTGGCCTGTGGACACGGTCCTCATGCAGGCGGTGGTTCTCGTTTCCGCCATGCCCGCTGCGGTGAACAACTTCGTCCTGGCCGATTCCATGGGAATGGATTCGACCTATGCCGGAGAGGTCATCGTGGCCAGCACGCTCTTCTCCGTGGTTTCCATCCCCGTCTGGGTCTTCCTGCTCGGAATCGCCCGCTAGGCTTTCCCGTACCGTTCACTGCCCTCCACTATTCATTTTTGTTTTAATGGTTTAAACTGATATCACCATGTAAAAAGAGAGGTGGTTCCCATGCCTGGTGGGAAGTGGAAGTTCCTTGCCTGTGGTATCCTCCTGCTGGTTTTTGCCGCATCCGTCGCGGGTGTCGCTGCTTCACCCGTGGTCGTGTCTTCCAAGATCGATACGGAAGGGGCCCTGCTGGGACAGATGATCCTGGCCCTTTTCCGGGAAAACGGGATCCCGGTGACCGACAAGACGGGACTCGGTGCAACAAACGTGGTCCGGAAGGCGATCCTGGCCGGGGAAATCGACCTTTACCCCGAGTACACGGGAAGCGGGTTCTATTTTTTCAGGGGAACCGAACCGGCTCTCTGGAAAGACCCCGCGAAGGCCTACCAAAAGGTGAAGGAACTCGACGCGCAAAACGGGATCGCCTGGCTGAAGCCGGCCCCGGCCAACAACACCTGGGCCATCGCGGCACGGTTGGACCTGGCCGGAAAGGCGGGATTGAAAACCCTGTCCGACCTGGCCCGCTACATGGCAGGCGGGGGCAAGGTCAAGATGGCGGCCTCGGAGGAATTCACCAGCCACCCGGATGCCTTGCCCGCCTTCGAGTCAGCCTACGGCTTCCGTTTCACCAAAGCGCAGCTGCTCGTCCTTTCGGGGGGAAACACGGCCCAGACCGAACGGGTCGCCTCTTTGGGGACGGACGGCGTCAACCTTGCGATGGCCTACGGGACGGACGGAGCCATTGCGGCCCTCGATCTCGTGGTCCTGGAGGACGACAGGAACGTTCAGCCCGTTTACGAGCCTGCGCCGATCGTGCGGAAGGCCGTCCTGGAGGCCTATCCAAGGATTCCCCTGATCCTTGACCCGGTTTTTGCCTCCCTGGACCTCAAGACCCTTCAGCGGCTGAACGGGAAGATCGTGGTGGAGGGACTGGACCCGGCAAAGGTCGCGGCAGGCTACCTCCGGGAAAAGGGGTTCCTGAAGAAACCGTGAGAGAGGAAGACAGGGTCACGGCGGTGGTTGCGGCGAGCTGCGTGGCCGCGATGCTGCTCTTTCCCTTCATGAGCCTGAGGGCCACCCGCCTGTCCCCCGCGGAAGGGCTGGCACTTTTTTCTGCCCTCGGGCCCTCGAGGGCCGTCCCCCTGCTTTGCCTTGTCCTGGCCCTGTTTGCTCCGGGACTCGTCCGGGTTCCGAGGGAGTGGGGGACGCGGATCTCGGCAGCGACGGCGGTATGCCTCGCTTTCCTGGTCCTGGAATTTTCCGGTTCCTCCGCGGCCCGCCTGATTTCCGGCCGGGATTTTGCAAGGGTTTCCCTTTCCTCCGGGGCCTGGGTCCTCCTGGGGGGAAGCTTCGTTCTCTTCAGGACGGCCTTGCGCCGCCTCCCGAAGGGGAACCTCGAAAGAACCTTCATGACGCTGCTGCCCCTGGTCCTCCTGTTCCCGTTTCTTGCGGGAAAGCTGGACAGCCTGTCCCTTATGGTCGAGCTCGCAAACAGGAGCGGCCGTTTCGCACTCGAACTCAGGCGACACCTTTTTCTCGGCCTTGCCTCCGTTGCCTCCGGTTCCCTCCTCGGGATTCCCCTGGGTTACGCCAGCACGAGAAGCCCCGCCCTCAAGGGGCCTGTCTTCGCCGTGGCCGGGACTCTCCAGACCTTCCCGAGCCTGGCCCTTTTCGGCCTCCTGATCGCTCCCCTTGCCTGGTTGTCGGGGCGGTTTGACTTCCTCAAGGTCCTCGGGGTCGGCGGCATCGGCTGGGCACCCGCCTACATAGCCCTGACCCTCTATTCCCTCCTGCCCATCGTCCAGAACACGTTCGCGGGATTTGCATCCCTTTCAGACGATATGCTCGACGCCGCAAACGGAATGGGGATGACCCGCCGACAGCGTCTGTTCCGGGTGGAGGTTCCCGTGGCGGCTCCCATCGTCCTGGGAGGGGTTCGGGTCGCTTCCGTCCAGGCGGTGGGGAACACCGCCGTGGCTGCCCTGATCGGTGCGGGCGGACTCGGAACCTTCATCTTCCAGGGCCTGGGGGAGGCCGCTCCGGACCTTATCCTGCTTGGGGTCCTGCCAATCCTTCTCATGGCGGTTTTGCTGGACGGCCTTCTTGACGTCCTAATCCGCCTCTTCACACCCCATGGAATCAGGGAGGCAGGCTGATGAGGTCCCGGGCGAGGATTTCCAGGGTTGCGTGGGTGATCCCGGTCCTCCTGGGGGGGGCCCTGGTTTTCATGGGATTTTTCCCGGGGAGCCTTGAAGGCCTTCTTAAAGGCCTGTTTCCGCTGGAAGACCAATGGCTCTACACGAGGGAATCACCGGCGGTGCTGTTGTGGGAGCACCTGAGGCTGGTTGCCGTTTCGAGTTTCCTGGCGGCGCTGGCGGGAAGCCTCCTGGGGGTTTTTTCGACCCGGCGGTTCGGGAGGCCGTTTTTGCCAATGATCGAGGACCTGCTTTCCCTGGGCCAGACTTTCCCACCCGTTGCCGTCCTGGCCCTGGCTGTCCCGGCGGTGGGTTTCGGGTTCAAGCCTGCCCTGCTGGCCCTCTTCCTTTACGGGATGCTTCCCGTGGCCCGGAATGCCATCGATGGGCTGGAAAGCGTTCCTGGAGAGGTGAAGGACGCAGCCCGTGGCATCGGGATGAACCCGGCCCGGGTCCTCTGGAAGGTCGAACTCCCTCTGGCCCTGCCCGTGATCATGGCGGGGATCAAGACTTCCGTCGTCATCAACGTGGGAACGGCGACGATCGGGGCGACGATCGGTGCGGGGGGACTCGGTGTTCCCATCGTCGCCGGGCTGATCGGGGAAAACCCGGCCTACGTCCTGGAGGGGGCGCTCCTGTCCGCCCTTATGGCTGTCTTCCTGGACCAGTGCCTTGGACGGTTGGCGCCATCCTCTTTCGCTGGAATGTAGACGTGGAACACGAACAGGGGCCTGCCGGTTGTCCGGCAGGCCCCTGTTCGTGTTCCGGCTATCCTTTCCTGCGGAAAAGGGCAAAAAGCGGGGCCAGCAGGAGAAGCCCGAAGGGGGCCGCGGTGGCGCCGCTGCAGCCTCCGCCTCCTCCTCCGCTGTCGCCTCCATCCGGATCGTCTTCATCCGTCTCGGTGATCTTCCAGACCTGGGTGCCCCAGAAGGGATTCGCCGTCCCGACGAACAATCCGACAGAAGTGGTTTTAAGTGTCCGCCCGCCGTAATTGTAGGGGTCGCCGAAACCGTCCCGCGTCACGGGGCTCCAGTCGATCCCGTCCTCGGTCACGTAGAGGTCGAGTCCCGCCGGGTTGGTGTTGAGCTGGTCCACCAGGTCCAGCTGCGCGAGGACATCGGGATCGCTGACCAGTTCCCGGATGTACCGCGTGAACACCCGGTAGTCGAAGGTCGTGCAGTAGAGCTTCCCGTTGTAGCTGTCCATCCACCAGGTGTACTGGTTGAAGGAAAGGTTCGTGTCGTCGCCCTGCAGGACCTGCAGGAAGCTCGGGTTGTAGAAGCCGGCGCCGTAGTTGCCGAGGCGCGTGCTGAAAACGGGGGTTCCCTCCAGGGCTCCCCAGTCGTCCGAGGTGGGATAGACGTTCTTGTCCAGGTCCCCGATGACCAGCTCCCAGTCGTCGTTTTCGTCGAACCGGTAGACCTGGGCGGGGTCGAGCCTGGCAAAGAACTGGCCGAAGGCGACATCCGGGGAAACGATCCCGTTCAGCGCGGCCGCAAGGTAGGCCAGGGCGACGGGCATGTTGGCGAAGGTCGTGACGTAGACGTAATCCTGCCCGCCGACCGAGAAGGGGAAGGGGGACATGGCCGCGATGTTGGGGTTCCCGAGGCCCCTCGGGTACTTCGCACCCTGGGAGAGCTTCGATCCGACGACGGTTTCCCAGGTCCAGCCCTGGTCGTTCGTCTCAGGTTCTCCTATGCCGACGTAACGCCCCTTGTAGACCCGGGTGTTCGCGAAAACGTAAAGGTACTCGTTGTAACTGATCAGGTCCCAGACTCCCGACCTGTTGCTGGTGGTGACATCCCAGGGAAACATCACGGGACTCCAGCTGTCGTTCGAAACGGGATTCTCGGAGCACCAGACGGAGGGCGTCTGGTCCTTGTATCCGTCCGTCCCGACGAACAGCTTGCCGTCGTGGACCGTGATGCCGCGGAGAGAGCCCGTCGCGTCGGTGAAGACGACCTCGGGTTCGTCTTCCGGGGTGAAATCGCTCGGGAACTTGAGGACCCTGCAGACCGGGTTCGAAACGCCCTCGTTGAAGGTCACCGCGAAAAGCGCCGGGTCCTCTCCCGGAGGCGTGTAGGTCTGCATGCCGCGGAAGCCGGATTCCTCGCCGAGGGTGACGTCACCCGATTCCAGGGTCGTCGGCGACTGGTAAACCTCTTCCCAGGGTTCGCTTCCGTCCAGCTTGTAGCGGAAGACCTTCGCCCGGAAATCGGTGGCGCCGGGCTGTTCGTAGGGAAGGTCCCCGTCGAGGTAGTTCACGCTGAGGTTCTCGATATCCGCGGAGGTCATTTTTGAGCCTCCGTAGATGAAGTAGGCCAGGTTCCGGTTGCTGCCGACGTAGAGGTATTCCCCGTCGGCCTGGGGCAGGACCTCCATGCACCAGGCGTAGCTGTTGTTCCGGTCACCCGACGGGTCGATCCCGTCCGGCATTCCGGAGACGTTCGAAACGTTCGTCGTCCGGGCCGGCAGAAAGGCGGCCCAGGCTACCGCTCCACAAAGAACCAGGGTAACCAGGAGAAGAAAAAAGAAGGACCTGCGTCTTGATTGCATGGAACTATCCCCCCTTAGGATGAAGAAAATTCGCTGTAATGAATAATCACTCCAATGATAAAGAACAATCCCTTTGCCCACAAGCCCGAAAATAATTTGGAATCACTACAAAAGAAGCGATAAGGGGGCCTCCGGAGGCCCCCTTATCGCTTCCTATCGATCCTGGTGCCGGCGGAGGTTTCTTTAGGTCCTCCGGCTACCGGGAGGCTTGTTTCCCGTGGAACCACGCGAGCGGAAGAAGAAGGAAAAGCGGAAGCCCGGTTCCCGGTCCGCTGCAGCCTCCGCCTCCTCCTCCGGAACCGCCCGCGGCGGCTTCATCCTCGGGATCGGGGTAGTCCGCGGAGAAGGGATCAAGGAAAGCCTTGACGGTCGGGTCTTCCGGCATCTCCGGGCCCAGGGGGATCAATTCCCACTCCCGGTTTGTGACGAGCCCGTTTTCGTCCAGTGAAAGATCAACTCGTCCCATGAACCGGCAGAAAGCCCCCGCCTGCGTGACGAGGGTCTGGTTCACAAAGAGCGGGGCGTCCGTGATGTCGTGGGAATGCCCCCCCAGGATGACATCGATGCCTTCGACCTCGCTGGCCAGGTCCAGGTCGGCACCGAGGCCGATGTGGGTCATGGCGACGATGACGGAGCACCCGTTATCCTTCAGTTCGGCGACCATCGACCGGGCGATGCCGGCGAAATCCGGATCGGCGAAGCTGCGGCCGGAATATTCATTGGTGAGGAGGGAGAAGAGCCCGATCTTTACCCCCCCGGCATCGATCATCCAGTTTTTTCCCATGAGAGGTTCGAGGCTCGGTGCCGATCCCTCCTTCAGGTTCGAGCAGATCAGGGGAAATCCCGCAAATCCAAGCGCGGAAGCAAAAAATTCGGATCCGTTATCGAACTCGTGATTGCCGGGTATTCCCACGTCGAAGGAGGCAAGGGTCAGTCCCCGGTATTCGGGTTCCCCGCCGTATTCCCGGGCTTGCGAGGGGATCTGGCTGAAGGCGTCACCCATTTCCAGCGCGAGGACTGCGACATCTTCGGAACTCGCGTAGGTTTCCTTGACCTCCTTGACGAGCCATGCCGCCTTGGGCAGGCCTCCAGCACCGTCACTGCCGGGGCGGAAAACGGCGTGGTAGTCGTTCAGGCCCAGCAGCACGACATGACGGGCCTGGGCGAAAGCCGGAAAGGCAAGAAGGAGAACCAGTCCGAAAATCGCTCCCAGGGATGCCAGTTTCCGCGAAAATCTTCCGATGCCGCTCATTTTTTTCCCCCATTTCTCGGCTTGATCTTGATCCCAAAACTGCCCTACTCGTCCCAGTTCGTGATGTCCCTGTTCTTGCCCTCTCCTCCCTCGGCACCGTCAGGGCCGAAGGAAAACAGGTCCGTTTCTCCGTGTTCACCAGGGGAGCGGTAAACGTAGGGGCGTCCCCAGGGGTCCATGGGAACCTTCTTCATGTAACCGTCATCGCGGTAATTTCGCGGTTCAGGTGTTCCCGAAGGCTTGGTAACGAGGGCCTCCAGCCCCTGTTCCGTGGTGGGGTAAAAGCCGTTGTCGAGCTTGTAGAGGTCCAGGGCCTGTTCGAGGGACCGGATCTGCACGAGGGTGGCGGTGCGCTTGGCTTCTTCGCCCCTGCCCACGACGCGGGGAATGACCAGGGTAGCCAAAAGACCCAGGATGACCACGACTACGAGAATTTCCACCAGGGTGAAGCCGCTGCGTCGTTTTCCGTTCATGAAGAAGACCTCCTAGGCTGGATTTCCATCCGGTTAGCGGATGAGGGATGACAGGTCGAAAATGGGCAGCAGGATCGCGAGGACGACGAACCCGACAACGGCCCCCAGGACCAGGACCATGGCGGGTTCGACAAGGTCGGCCAGCCGGGCCATCCGGTTTTCCGCGATTTCCCAGCTGTTGTCCGCCACCTGCTGCAGGGCTTCCGAGAGTTCTCCCCCGGCTTCCCCGACCTGGACGATATAGACGGCGTCTTCCGCGAAGGAGCCCTCGTCCTGCAAAGCCTGCCCGAGCCGGTACCCCTTCCGGATCCTTCCGGAAACCGATTCCCACCGGGAAGGTTCCGGGTCCATCGGGGCGATCATCGAGAGGGCCTGCACGAGCGGGATTCCGCAGTCCAAAAGGGTGGACAGGTGCGAAAAGACGAGGGACAGGGTGATGCGTTCCCTGAGGCCCTTCAGGGGAAGCCTCGAAAACAGGGATCCCTTCCGCCGAAACCAGAGGAAAAGAGCGAGGGCTCCGACCAGGAGGGGAATGCCCGCGATTTCCAGCGCGGAGGACATCCATAGGAGGATTCGCGTCGGCATGGGAAGGCTTTCTCCCATGTCCGCGAAGAGTGCGGAAAGCTTCGGGACGACATAAGCCAGGAGGAAGGCGACCACGGCCGTTCCGACGGCCATCATGACGAGCGGGTAGGTCAGGGCGCTCCTGACTCGCCGCCGGAGCCCGATTTCAAGGCGGTAGAGGCGTGAAGCCCTGTCCAGGATCTGCGGGAGTGAACCGCTTCGTTCACCGGATTCCACCATGCCCACCAGGTCTTCCCTGAACCGCCCGGATTCCCGCATGCCGGTCCCCAGGCTCTTCCCGCTTTCGACTTCGGTCTTGAGCCGCGTGTAGAGGGTGCGCAGGTCCACGCTTGGGGACTGTTTTGCCAGGAGGACGAGAACGTGGCTCAAGGTCAGGCCGCCCCTGAGGTAGCTTGCCAGGCTCCGGCAGAAGAGCAGGTGGTCTTCCAGCGAAACGGGTTTCCCGTCCCTTTTCCGCACTCGGACCTTCTCTGCCCGGAGCCGGACCTCCACGGGGACAAGCCCTTCCTTTCGAAGGGACTGGACTGCGGAAGCCTCGCTTGTTCCATCCACTTCCCCCGACACGGGTTTTCCCCGGGAATCGTAGGCGGTGTAGCGGTAGCGCGGCATGAAGCTAGGCCTCCCCGACCGCCCTGTACAGTTCTTCCGGGGTGGTCAGGCCCTGCCTGACACGCTTCAGGCCCAGGTCCCAGAGGCTTTTGAAACCCTTTCCCCGTGCAATTTCGCGGATGCGGGAGGACGAGGCTCCCCCTGAGACCGCTTCCCGCAGGGCGTCATCCATCACCAGCAGCTCGTAAAGGCCGGTTCGCCCGAAATAGCCGGTTCCCATGCAGCGCTCGCAGCCGGCTCCCTTTTGCACAGTCTCGATCCCCAGCTTCCGGAGTGCCGGAGGAGCTTCCGCTTCGGCGGAGCAGGCGGGACAGACCTTCCGGACAAGCCTCTGGGCGACCACCCCGAGAAGGGAGCCTGCCACGAGGTACGGTTCGACTCCCATGTCCGCGAGCCGGACGACCGCGCTGGGAGCATCGTTGGTGTGGAGGGTGGAGAGCACCAGGTGGCCGGTGAGGGAGGCCTGGACGCCCATGTGGGCGGTTTCGAAATCCCGCATTTCACCCACCATGATGATGTCCGGGTCCTGGCGCAGGATCGCCCGGAGGGCAGAGGCAAAGCTGACCCCGGCCTTCTCGTTGACCTGGATCTGGCCGACGCCGGGAAGGTCGTACTCGATGGGGTCCTCGACGGTGATGACGTTCACCTCGGGGCGGGCGAGCTTCTGCAGGATGGCGTAAAGGGAGGTCGTTTTCCCCGAGCCGGTTGGACCCGTCAGCAGGACCATCCCGTACGGCTTTGCCACCATTTCCTCGAGGGCGGCCCTGCTTTTGCCGGGCATGCCCAGCTGTTCCAGGGTCAGGAGTCCTTCCTTCTTGTCGAGAAGCCGGAGGGCCAGCCGTTCCCCGTGCTGGGTGGGCACCGCGCCGACCCGGATATCCACGGATCGGCCTCCAACAGAGATGCCGATCCGCCCATCCTGGGGGGAAAACCGTTCGGAGATGTCCATTCTAGCCATGACCTTGAGCCTCGTGGTCAGCGGGGCCTGGTGAGTCTTAGGCAGAAGCAGCTTGTCGTGGAGAACCCCGTCGACCCGAAAGCGGACTTCGCACCGGTCCTCGAAAGGTTCGATGTGGATGTCGGTGGCCCGTTCCTTGACGGCCTCGAAAAAGAGGCTGTTCACGAGGCGAATCACCGGGGCGGAAACGGAATCGCTCTGGATGTCTTCGCGGGCGACGGCGTCAAGGTCGGCCACACCCTCGATCGCTTCCACGTCGTCGGATTCGATCCGGCTCCGGAGGCTGTAAAGGCGGTCGAAAAGACCGTTCAGCAGGGCCGGGTCCGTGACCTCGATTCGAGCCTTGCCTTCAAAGCCTCGGGACAAAAGTTGCGCGTTGCCGTAAGCCTCCAGGGAGGAAACCCCCAGGACGAGGCCGTCTTCTTCCCTGCGCAGGGGTAGCACTCCGGCGCTGCGGAGGGTGTCGAGGCTCAGGGTTTCCGGGATGAGGGAAAGGATTTCCCCTGGGTCCAGGGGTTTCCCGGTCACTGGTTCTTCACTCCCTGCCTGTAGAGGGCGTCGTTCTTCTGCTTGTAGAGCCGCTCCAGCTCCGTGAGCTGGCTTTCCACGTCTCCCGATGCCGCCCCGATATCGGCCGTGAGCCTGGTCGCTTCCTCGGGTGTCTCGAGAATCTGCGGGGTCAGGAAGATCAGCAGGTCGACTTTCTCCCGCGATTTCGCAACGCTCTTGAAGAACTCCCCGATCAGCGGGATGTAGGAGAGGATCGGGACACGCGACTTGACGGACTTGTCGGCTTCCTTTATGAGGCCGCCCAGGATAATGGTTTGCCCGTCTCCCACCGTGACGTTGCTCTTGATCTGGCGCTTGGAGGTGGTGGGCGTGTTTACCGTCATGGGCGTCAGGACTTCTTCGACGGTCTGCTCGATCTCCAGGGCCACGAGGTTGCCGCTTCTCACGTGGGGGGTCACCTTGAGGATAAGGCCCGTGTCCTTGTAGTCGTAGCTGTTCTGGACGGCACCCGGGTTCGTGCTGTCAGTCAGCTTGGACTTGAGCTGGGGGATGACCTGCCCGACCTGCAGTTCGCTGGGCATGTTGTCCGTGCAGAGGAGCCTCGGCATGGAGAGGACGTTGATGGCATCGTATTTTTTCAGCATGTTGATCGTGGCGTAGATGAGGGATTTGCCCTCGTAGGTGGTCTTTGTCCCGGTCACTTCCCCGGTGATGGGGTTGGTGGTTTCCTCTTCCACGCGGGTCAGGTCCCTGAACCAGTTCACGAACTCGGAGGGAACGCCCGTGGCGTTGCCCAGGGCCGCCTGGCCCGCCAGCACGGCATCGCCGGTGATGGCGCCGCCCCAGGTGGCCCAGTCGATCCCCGCGTTGTTCAGCTTCGTCATGTTGACCTCTGCGATGAGCCCCCGCAGGAAAACCTGCTTGGACTGGATGTCGAGCTTCTGGATGATGGCCTCGATATTGCGGGCGGTCGAGTCCTCGGCCACGAAGATCAGGCTGTTCGTGCCAGGGTCGGCCACCACGCTGCTCGGGAGCACGCCCTTCTGGTCGGGCTGGAGCTTGGCCGCCGTGGAAAGGATCGTGCTCAGTTTCTCGGCCATCGTCTTGGCGTCGGTGTTTTTCAGGGAGACCACGTGGTATTGTCCCGCCCGGGCGGGAATATCGAGTTCCCGGATGATCTTCAGCGCTTCGCCGAAGACGCGTTTCTCACCGAGCAGGATCAGCTTCCGGGAGGCGTTGTCCGGAACGGCCAAAAGCCCCGCCAGGGGAGAGCTCGGGTCCTTGGCCATCGCCGCGAGCTGGCCGGCCAGGGCGGACGGGGAGGTGTTGCGGATTTCCACGGCCTTGCTGTTCTTCAGGCTGTCCGCGGCATCCAGCGCGTTAATCACGCTCAGGGCCTTCTGGATCGCGGTGGCCTTGCCCATGAGGAGAACCTTGGCACCGCTTGCCATGGGGGCGACCCCGACCTCGCCGCTCATGGCGGCCTTGAGCCCGTCGGCCACGAATGGGGCAGAGACATAGTCCAGCGGGACAATCTGGGTGACGAAGCTCTCGCCGAAACCGGGGCCGACCCGCCCCTTGCGGACCGCGTACTCGGTGCTCTGTCCCTTCGAGGAAGGAACCACCTTGCTGTAGGTGCCCGTGCGCTGCAGGGAAAGCCCGTTCATCTCCAGCACGGAAAGCATTGCCTGGCGGGCTTCCTTCAGGTTCAGGGAGCGGGGCGAGATCACCGTGACGGTTCCCTTCACCGCCGGGTCGATGAGGATGTTTTCCTGCAGCACCTCGGACATGAACCGGATGAAGGTTCCCAGGTCCAGCTCGCGGAAGTTGAACTGGACGGCGCCCGAGTTCCGCATTGCCCTGGCGGCTTCAACAAGGCTGCCTTCGTCCTGGGGAGTTTCGGCCCGACAGGGAGTTCCGATGGCCAATCCTGCGGCCAAAAGCGCGAAGACCAGCAAAAAGATTGGAAATGGGCATTTATTGCGCTTCATGGGGACCCCTCCCTCAGGGAATGATCAATTCTATGGAGCGTTGCTCTGACTTGACCGACAGGGTTCGGTACCGGACACTCCACTGGTCGCCCAGGACGGGCCGGTTCCGGGTGCGCGTTTCCCAGGAAAGGTCACCGCTTGTCCCGTTATCGGGGGCCTTTCCGTAAAGCAGTTCGAGACGGAGACGCGAGACCTCCTCGACGAAGAGGCGCTGATGGCGTGCCTCAGCCAGGCCGCGTTCGGAAAGGACAACGAGCCGAAGGGCTCCTGCCCCGGCAAGGCCCATCACGGCGACAGCCACCAGCACTTCAAGCAGGGTGAAGCCGGGTGAACGGCCTGCACGTCCCTGTCTCATTTTACCGAGTAGGAGACCTGGGAATCCGTGCCGTCCCTGAAGAAGGCGATCACGAACCGATCGCTGTTCAGCAGGGAATTCATGGCGTTGACAATGTCCGAGGTCGTCCGGATCGGGATGTCGTTCACGGAGTGGATGACATCCCCCGACTGGAGCCCCATCGCCAGGAGCAGGCTTTCCTTGTGCAGCCACTGGGCCTCGATGCCCTGGGGCGATCCGTCCTCCCCCATTTTAGGGCGAAGGCGTACCCGGTTCAGTTCCTGGTAGGGGTCCATCAGGAGCTTGTTGATCATCTCTCTCTCGATGGTTCCTTCCTGGCTGCCCGACGGGCTCGTGATTCCGCTGCGAGGCGCAGGTTTTTTCGCTGGTTCTCTCCGTGAGGTCGGTGGAGCGGGCGGAGCAGCAACTGTTCCTTGTCCCCCGGCTCCGGCGTAGAGGACCTCGAGCGTCCGGTCCCGGCCAGCCTCGGCAAGGTAGACCCGGGTTCCCTCCACCCGCCTGAGGGTTTCCCCGCCCAGTTTCTGTCCCACGAGTACCGCACGGGAGGTGCCATCCACCCGGAAGAGGGCGGCCATGGGAGGGAGGGTTCCCAGGAGTTCGACGTCCCCATGCCGGGCCGAGGCCGTTACCGTCCCGGCAGCGCTGCCCTCCAAACCGAAAAGGTTCCTGCCCGAAAAGGCATCCAGGTTGCGATCCGGTGTTCCCGTCATTTCCTGCGGAAGCGTGAGCGGCCTGGCTGCCTTTGCCCTCTCGAGACGGAGGCTTAGGGTCCGGGTACCCAGGGCAAGGCCGAGTACCTGTGCCAGGATGATGCCGCAGAGAAAAGCAGCTGCGGCCCAAAAGAGGAACTTCCACGGGAATTTTAATCCCTTCAGCGGCAGTTTCATGGGATCCTTAGCCTCCATTGCCCTTCGCCCGAAGGCTTGAGGGGGGTGGAAAGGGCCAGCAGGTTGAGCCCGGGGGACAATCCAGCCGGGGCCCTGATCACGAGGTCTGCCGCCGTGAGCCGACGTTCTGCGGTGGACCATGTGCCCCAGCCGGAAACCGAAAACTCCCCCTCGACGAGAAGAGAGTCGAGACGGACGAGTTGGCCGGACCGCGAGACTTCGGCCTGCATCCTGCCAAGGACGAGCGGGTCCATACCGGCCATGCCAAGGGTTGCCGCGGAACTTGCGATATCCATTGCCATCGGCCGGATCGCCAGGCTGACCGATGGGGCCTTCAGGACTCCGAGCAGGCTGCCGATCGCCAGATCCCTGATTTCCACCCTGGGAGGCAGGGCAGAGATCTTTGTCGCCGAACCGTAGCTGACCTGGACGCCTGTCTTGTCGCCTTGCAGGGACGCCTCGAGGAGAGCGTGTTCTGCCAGGCGATCCCAGGGCAAGGCCCAGGCGAAGCCGAGGAAGAATGCCGCCATGAGGGCAACGACCTTTACCGCTGCCATGGCCGAAAGGTTTTTCATGGTGTGCCTCCGAGGAGCAGGTTGACGGAAAGCAGCCGTTTCCCCCCGATCGGCAGCGCGCGTATTTCCGCGGACACGACGACCAGGCGGGCAAGTTCCAGCTCCCTGGCCAGGGCGATCAATTCCGTTTGCCCGAGCCCCTCGAGGCTGAGGGAGATGCCCCGGTTCGAGCTCGAGAGGTTTTTCAGCCTGCTTTTCATCTGGAGACGTTCAATCGCTTCCGAGGCCGCGGAAAGGGGATCCCTGGCCGTTGTTCCGCTGTTGCCGGGGCGCTGGGACACTGGAATGGCCCTGTAGGCCCGTGAAACCTCCACCAGGCTGGAAAAACGGGAGGCCTGAAGGGAAGCCCGGTTTTCCAGGTCGCTATGCCGTGAAAGAAAAACGAGGCCGAGTCCCCAGGCCAAAAGGGCCAGAAGGCCGATCACGAGGATCCGGCGTCCCTCCGGGGTTTCGCGGCTTTCAACGAGCCAGTCCCTGGCCTGGCCGAGATGGCTTCTCCAGGCGCTGGTCACGAGGTTATTCCTTTCATCGTGATCCTGAAGCGGTACTGTCCCCCGGGAAGCTGCTGGAGGTCTTCCAGCGAGGTGTTTTTCCCGCCGAGTGCCTGCTGGAAGGCTCGAATGGATTCGACGGAGTTTCCCTTTCCGGTGAGTTCCGCCTGCTGCTCCGAGAACCGGAACGAATCGAGCACGAGCTGGGAAGGGGAAGAAGCAGTCGCCCGTCCCAGCATTGCCAGGGCACTTTCCAGGTTCTTCGTTTCTCCGGCCCCGGTCAACGCCGCCAGCCTTCCTTTTGCCTGGCTCAGGGGGTCCTTCACGGGGCCAGAGGGATCGAAGACTTCGCGATAGAGGGTGACGGCCGCGTCCTCGTAACCTGCGAGGCGGGTGCGGGCCGAAAGCAGGGCCATGCCTGACGCTCCGGAGAACAGGATTCCCAGGGCCAGCAGTGCTGCGAGGACGGGTTTGAGCCGTGAAGACAAGCCTTCGATCCGAAGGGCGGAATCCATCTGCCTGGAAGACAGGTCCAGGGAGATGAGGGCGGGGTAGGCAACCCAGGTCCGCTCCGCTTCGCTTTCCAGGAGTTTTGCCGCTTCCGGGTTTTCGCGGGAATCCAGCAGGATGACGTCGAAATCAGCTCCCGAAGAACGCCGTACCCATTCGACGACTTCCGCGGGTTCGCCCTCTGCACGGGCGGTGCACCGGTAAAGAACGGGAATTCCTTCGTTCCAGAGGACGCAGGCGACGTTTTCCTCGTCGGCCCAGACCCCCAGTCCCGATCCTGAAAGCGCTCCGCCGAGCGCCAGGGGCGCCGGGAAAATCCGGTTCTTCCCTTCGAGGTCGCCAGTCGCTTCCATCACGTCGGGAAAAACAAGGGCAAAGCCCCGTGACCGTTCCTTCTCCCGCTGGAGGACCACGGGGTGGATTCGCATGCTTCCGATCCTTTCACCCAAAAGGGACGAGAGCTGGAGGGAGAGGGCCTGCCGGATGCGTGCGGGGTCGCTGAAAGGAAAGGCAAAGGGGTGAAAGGACATTTCCCTGGGGGTGACGTATAGGCAGGTTCGTGATTCCCTTGGCTTGGAACCTCTCATGGCCACCTACATCTCCTTCCAGGCTACGATCGTGCACCGGCCACCCTGTTTCAGGAGAACGGCCTCGAAACGGCGGACCAGGTTTTCCCTGCGGACCTCCACCTCGGCGAGAAAATGAGAACTCGTGAAGGAAAGGAGGCCGGCCAGCCGGGGCTGAAGGGCGGCGGAAAAACCGGGCAGCCCGGCAAGGTCGCCCCAGCCGGAAAGCGGTTCCCTGCCTCGTCTTTCGACGATTTCGCGAACCACCCCTGTGGTAAGGGAGGGGTCCAGCAATTCAAGCACTTGGGGCAGGGCGACATTCACGTTGATCTTCCCGTCACTGCGGACCGTTAAATATCGCTCAAGGCCCACGGGTGTTTTCTCATTGTTTCCGGTATAGAGGTTTTCGTCAATGCCGGGGAATAGCCTGATCTCCTCCAGGGCGGACGGTGGACGGTTGATGAAGGATTCCTCTTCGGAACCCCCCGGCCGGGGTGTCCGGTCCGCATCCAGGAAATCCAGCATCCCTGCGGCCAGGTCCGGCCGCCCGGTTTCTTCCCACAGGCGCTCCCAGGGGTTCTCCATTTCTCGCCGCAGGGTGGTCCCGTCAGGCAGGAAAAGGGCGTTTGCCGGGAGGGCATCGTTTTTTGGGGTCAAACGGACGACGACGGAAAGGTTTTCCCCAAAAGGAAGGGGCCAGGATCCAAACCATGGTTCGTGCAGGGAGTCGGAATCGTTCGTGTCCAGCACGAGTCCCCTCTGGACTTCGTGGATGGCCGTTTCGGCCAGGCTCCGGGCTTGCAGGGAAAAAGCAACGGCTTCGGCCTTGCGAAGTTCCATCCGGGTAAACCAGGCGAAGGCGAGGGCTCCCGTCACCAAAACCGTCACGGACAGGAGCACGGCCACCAGGACGAACCCCGGGTTCCCGGGCCTAGAAGGCTGCAAGCGTGTCCACATGGGTCACGGTTTCCCCCTTGCGCCCGATTTGGATGGAAATGCCCGGGGGAAGGGGCCCGGAATAATCCTCCACCCACACCCTGCCGTCGAAGACGCGGATCGCGAAAAGGTCGGCGTTTTTCACCAGCAGCGTTCCAGCCGCAGGGTCAAGGCGCTCCGGGAAGACCTCTTCCGGCATCACTCCCGGCAGCGTCCAGCGGTAAAGCCCGGGCTCGAGGACGGCATAGGCTTCCGTTGCCGCCGGCTGCTTGCGGGCCAGGGGGGCTCCCGTCCAGAAAAGCAGGGCATCCGTTCTTCGGCCCCCAATGAGATCCCGGCGGAGGGCCCTGAAGGTTATTTTCCCTTCCTGTGGAAGGATCTGCCTGCAATCGGAGGCGATGGACCGGGCAGCGGCCGAAAGGGCGGTTTCCCCGGCGTAGTCGGCCTGGACGGCCTCCAGGCGGACTACAAGGGCCACGAGGGGACCGACGGCAACCGTCGCCACGAGGCCCATCAGGCCGACGGCCACGAGGACTTCGACCAGGGTGAAGGCTTTCTTCTCACAAAGCTCGCATCTTCTCATGCGAAGGGGAGCCTACCTCCTTTGCCACAGGAAGGCGAGGCCCAGGGGCACGAATAAAAGCAGGGCCAGCCCCGGTCCCGCGGCAGCGCTGCACCCACCGCCCCCTCCGCCCCCGGATGAAGTTGGCGGCGGCTCGGGTGAAAGCTGTACCGTGATCGTCAGGGTCCCGTCGGGAAAGGAAAAACGGTAGGTGCTGTCGGCCTGGGCCGGGACGGTCCAGGTTGCGGAAGCGATCCCGTCGCCTGCGGCCTGGTCGAAGCCGGCTCCGTCGTCTTTCAGCGTGACGGTCCCGTAGGAGCTTCCGTTTCTTGTTATGGAAACCGGGAGGTTTCCAAGAGACAAGTCGCCAGAAATGTTGAGGACCGCCAGGTCGACCGTATTGCCGGGCAAAAGGTCAAGCATGTCTTTTATGGGGCGGAGGCGGGACTGGACCACCTGGCCGCTTCCGGTCGCCCGGAGGCGCCTCCCCGTGACGGTTTTCGAGGCTAGGCTGGATAGAGGCGCTCCGCTTGAAAGCACCCTGTTCTTCAGGGCGATCCAGTCCAGGTTCGGGTCCTGGGCTTTCAGGAGGGCCAGGACTCCCGTTACGTGAGGGGCCGACATGGATGTGCCGCTCAATGACAAATAGCCGGCATCCCGGTAGGTGCTCTGGATGCTTTTCCCCGGAGCGGCCAGGTGCACCGTTCTGCGGCCGTAATTGGAAACCTGGCCGCCACCGAAATTTGCAAGGGCATCGTTTTCGTCCGTTGCGGCGACGGAAAGGACATGAGGCATGAACAGGCTCGCCGGGTAGAAGGGGGTGACGTCGTTGTCGACACCGTTGTTTCCGGCCGCTGCAACGAAAAGGATTCCCGCGTCTCCCGCGCCGCCGATCGCCTGGTTCAGCAAAAGGTCTTCGCTGACCGGGCCCCCAAGAGATGCGTTGATGGCAACGACGGGTACGCTGTTTTCCTCTTTAAGGGCGGTGACGTAGTCGATCCCCCTGGCGAGATCAAGCGTGGTGAACGAGTCTTCCGAACTTGCCTTGACGGCGACGATGCTTGCCTCCCAGTTGATCCCGGACACCCCGACCCCGTTGTTGCCGACGGCCCCGATGATGCCCGAAACATGCGTGCCGTGGCCGACCGAGTCCTGGACATCGGGGGAGTTTGCGTGCGAGTTCCAGCCGTGGACGTCGTCCACGTACCCGTTGCCGTCGTCGTCGATAGCGTTTCCGGGAACCTCGCCGGGATTGGTCCAGAGGTTGCCGGCGAGGTCGGGATGGTCCAGGTCGACCCCGGTGTCCAGGACAGCGACGACGACGTCTGCGCTGCCGGTCCCAAGGTTCCACGCTCCTTCCATCCCGATTTTCGGCAGGCCCCACTGGACCGTGTAAAAGGGGTCGTTCGGCACGAGCGCGGCATGGTAGATGTAGTTGGGCTGGGCGAAGAGGACGCCTTCCCGTTTCGAGAGGGCCGCAACGGCCGACTCGAGGGACTCTCCCCCCTTGATCTTCAGCCGCACGAGGTTCTTTCCTTTTCCTGCCGCTTCGTCCTGGACTGACAGTGTAGCGGGCGACCCGGAAAGGATCTGCTCGACCCGGATGCCGGGCTTCAATTGGACCAGGATCTCGTCCGGTACGAAGGAGGAAACCGGTTCTCCCTGCATGCCGGGCTCCGAAAAGCCGTTGGCTCCCGCGGCAACCAGGAGTAACAGGGGAAATAAGAGGGTAGCCAGTCGAACGATGCGCTTCATGTCAATCCCTCCCGGGGGATGATTCGATCCATTCCTGTTTCAGTATAGCGTTCCCGGATAAAAGGTTACAATAACCGCGTTGGCATAAAGACGGGCTCGATGGGGCCCGGCAGGGGAGGGGCACCCTTGTTTCCAGTCCTGTTCAGGATCGGCACAACTGTCATCGACACCTACACCGTGGTCTGGGCCTTGGCCCTGGCCTGCGCTCTGGCGTGGACTCGAAACCGGGCCGGCCGCCTTTACGGCCTGGACGACGAGGATGCCCGCCTTGCCCTGTTTTGGGGTTTCCTGGGGATACTGTTCTGGGCCCGCCTCGGGAACATCCTGGTGGAATGGCCGGCTTATGCGGCGCACCCGGAACGACTGCTCCGGCCTTGGGAAGGGGGGCTTTCGGCGCTTCCCGCCATCCTCGGCGGAGGCCTCACGGCCTGGGTCGTGCTCCGGAAGAGGAAAATTCCGGCATGGCCCCTGGCGGAGGCGGCGAGTCTTCCCGCTGCGGCCCTGGTTGCGGTGGGGCGATGGGGCTGCCTTGCGCAGGGGTGCTGCTACGGAAAGGTGGCATCGGTTCCCTGGGCGGTCCGCTTTCCGTTCGACCCGGTTGGGATCTCCAGGCATCCGACCCAGCTTTACGAGTCCTTTTCGGCCTTTTTCCTCCTGGTCCTGGTGACCGTGATTGAGCGGCGTTTCAGGCGCGGGGGGAAACGACCGCAGGCGGCGGTCCTCTGGCCGCTTTTCCTTGCGGGTTACGGCAGTATCCGCATGGTCGTGGACCGGTACAGGGGAGACGGGGTTTTTGATGCGCCCCTGGCCAGGGCCTGGGGGCTCGGGGTTTTTCTCCTTGGTGCGGGTTGGTTGTGGATTTCGCTTTGGCGCATTGCCAGGGCAAGGACCGGGGAGGCGGAAAATCGATGAGTCCAGGAATGCTCGGTCCCCTCGTCGCCGTTGCCGTTATGCTTTACGGTCCCTACCTCTGGGCGTTGGCCCGGAAGGAACCGATCGGCGTTTACGGACTGGCGCTTCGCCTCGAAAGGAGGACACTCCTAGAGGCAGCGATCGCGGCCGTCCTGACCCTCGTTCCCCTGACGGCGGCCGTTTTCCTGGGCTGGCCCGGACGGTCCTGGCCCAGGGACCTGCCTTTCCCCGTGGTCATGGCCTTTGCGTCTTCCGGTCTCGTTGCGGCCGTGTCTGAGGAGGTCTTTTTCAGGGGCTGGGTCCAGACTCTCCTGGCCCGATTTTTCCATCCCGCCCTGGCAATCGTCGGCGCGTCGGCCCTTTTTGCCCTCTCCCACCTTGTGTTCCGGTCCGACCCCTTCTACCTCCTGACATTCTTTCCCGGCCTGGTCATGGGGTGGCTGCGGCAGAAACACGGGGACATCGCCCCGGCTATCCTCTATCACCTGCTGGGCAATCTCTGGGCGATCTGGTTTTTCCCCCATCCATGAACGCCGGGGGGGGCGGTTTTCACCGCCCCCCCCGCTTTTATCCGTTTTCCTTTTTCGCCGTCCCTACTTTTTCTTCAGCTGTTTCACGACGTCGATGACGGTTCCGTCACGCCACTCGATGACGCCGATGATTCGGTCCTCGGTTTCCACGGGGTCGGTGGGGCCGCACATCTCGTGGGCTCGCGCGACGAGTTCGTCCATGGAAACGAGCGGGACGTTCCCGGCCGCCTGGCAGGCGTCGATGAGGTCCTGCCTCCGGGGGTTGATCGTCACGCCGTACTCCGTAACCAGGGCGTCCACGACCTCTCCCGGGGTCGTGACCGAGTAGACCTGGTCCACGACGCAGGGGATGCGGCCCCTGAGCAGGGGCTGGCTGATGATCGTAAGCTTGGCCCCCGCGGCAGTGTCCTGGTGGCCGCCGATGCCGTGGAGCAGGGCCCCGTCGGCCTCGGTGTTGACGTTGACGTTGAAGTCGCGGTCCATCTCGGTGGCCCCGAGGATGACCACGTCGAGCATGTTGACCACTGCGCCCGCGTTCCACGGGTTGGCGTACCAGTCAGCCGAAATCTCGATGTGGTTGGGGTTCTCGGCGATGGACTTCACCGCCTCGAGGTCGAAGGACTGCACGTCCATGAGTTTCTCGACATAACCTTCCTTCAGGAGGTCGACGAAGTAGCCCGTGATGCCGCCCAGGCCGAAGCTCCCTCGGATTTCACGCTTCTTCATGGCTTCCTTCATGAAGGCGGTCACGGCCAGGGAAATACCGCCGGCCCCCGTCTGGAAGCTGATTCCTTCCTTGAAGTAGGGGCTCGCCTCGATGAGCCGGGAAGCATACTTGGAGATCAACAGGCGCAGGGGATCGCGGGTGATGCGGGTCGTCCCTGAAACGATGCCTGCGGGATCCCCGATGCTGTCCAGGACGGTGACGATGTCCACGTGGAACTGCGGCATGGAAACAGGGGCTGCCGGGAAGGGCACGAGGTTGTCCGTCACGGCCACGACGCAGTCGGCAAACATGGCGTCGGTAAAGGCGTAGCCCAGGGAGCCGCAGGCGGATTTTCCCTGGGAGCCGCAGATGTTGCCGTAGGCGTCTGCGGTCGGGGCGGCCACGAAAGCCACGTCGATTCTCACGTCGCCGGAAACGACAGCCCTCGGGCGCCCGCCGTGGCTTCGCAGGACGACGGGGACCTCCATGCCGCCTTCCGAAACCATCTGCCCGATCGGGCCGTTGACGGAGCCCATGATGCGCCGGATGACCCCGCTCTTGATGTGTTCGATCAGCTTCTTGTGCACGCCGAAGAGGGCGGTCGGGAAAAGGGTGAGGTCCCGGATGCCCATCTCGGAGCAGGCGTCGATCACGGCATTGACGACGAAGTCGCCGTTCCTCAGGTGGTGGTGGAACGATACGGTCATGCCGCTCTTCAGGCCCGATGCCGCGATGGCGGCCTTGAGGTCGGGCACGACCTTGCTGGTGCGGTCGTTGAAGGTTGCGCGAAGCTTCGGCCCGGCCCGGTTTCCTTCAGGCTTCCGTGCGTGTTCTCCCATGAAGGGGAGGGTCTTGCCGTACCCCTCGATGAATTCGGGAATCTCGCGTCCAAGGATGTTCTTAGGCATTGTCCTGTCCCTCCTCCAGGAGGCCGGCCCGGGTGAGCGTGAAGAGGGCCCGCTTCACGACGGGCGCGTCCACCATTCGCCCGTCCACCTGCACGGCCCCGAGTCCCCGTTCGGCCGCTTCCTTCGCTGCCGCTACGATCTTCTGGGCCCGTTCGATTTCCTTCTCCGTGGGGTTGAAAACCTCGTGGATGATGGGAATCTGGTTCGGGTGGATGACGCTCTTGCCGTCAAAGCCGAGTTGCTTGATGAAGCTTGTTTCCCTGCGCAGCCCTTCGTCGTCGGTGATCCGGGGGAATACCGTGTCCAGGGCGTCCACGCCGGCGGCGCGGGCGGCCACGATCACGTTCCTGCGGATGCCTTCCAGCTCGGTTCCCTCGGCTGAGCGGTTGGTCCTGAGGTCTGCCGTCAGGTCTTCGCCTCCCGGGATGACGGCGGTCACGCGCGGGGAAGCGCTGGCGATGTCATAGGTGTTGAAAATGCCCCGGGCCGTTTCGAGCAGGCAGAAGATCTTTGTCCTGCCGACCTCCAGCCCGGCCTTCGATTCGATTTCAGAGAGGGCCTCGTCCAGGAGTTTCACTGTAACGGCGTCGTCCACCTTCGGGGCGCGAACTCCGTCCAGCCGCCCCAGCGGGACAAGGGCTTCGATGTCTTTTCTCCAATATTCCGTGTCAAGCCCGTTGATCCGGACGGTGACCTCGCAGGAGCCGAACTCGCCCCTTTTCAGGACATCCCGGATGAGGATGCGCGCAGCGTCCTTCTCCCGGACGGCCACGGCGTCCTCGAGGTCGAGGATCAGCCCGTCGGGGTTGAAAAGATGCCCTCGAAGGAGCATGTTCGGGTTGTTGCCGGGAAGGTAGAGCATCGTGCGTCGCAGCCTCATGCCTCTTCCCCCCCGTTCAGCCTGGTGACGGCCGCTTCTACCCGGGCCTTCAGGACGATGTCCAGTGCCCCGTTGTCCTGCACCATGACGGTCATGTCATTGATTTCCAGTTCACCCAGCGTTGCCCTGACGGCCTTTTCCATGGCCTTGGAGAACCGGGCCACGCTCGAGCCTGCCAGGGTCAGTGAAATTCCCGTTCCCGGCTCGGCCTCGGAGACCGTGACAAGGCAATCCATGGATTCCACGGTTCCGGCCTGTGCGGTTTTCATAGTGGAGACCTCCTTCGGTTCGTCGCTTTCCCGATGCGAAAGGGGCCCACCGCGCTGCAGCGGGCCCCTCGGTTGCGGTTCCTACTGGGGCAGGTGCTCCCAGGCGCACATCTCCTTGGCCTTCGCGGAGATCTCGGCATCGAACTTGTCGTAGTCCGGGAAGATCTTGCGGGCGACGGCGCGGGCCATGTCGAGCGTGGAAACGGCCCTTGTCTCCCACTCGGGGTCGCCGTTGTCGCGGAACACGTCGTAGGTCAGGTCCTTGCCCTCGACGAGTACGGCGCTGATGGCCGCTTCGAGTTTCCTCGCCGCCTTATCCTGGCCGAGGTACTCAAGCATCATCACGGCTGCGTTCAGCAGGCCGCAGGGGTTGATCTTGTACTGGTGGGCGTACTTCGGCACGGAGCCGTGGCTGGGCTCGAACAGGGCGAAGTCCTTCCCGATGTTGCCGCTGGGGGCGAATCCCATTCCGCCCACGAGCTGGCTGGCCTCGTCGGAGAGGATGTCGCCGAACACGTTCGGGGTGACGACGACCTGGTAGTCCTGGGGGTTCTTGATCAGCCACATGGCGGTGGCGTCGGCGTTCTCGTCGATGGCCTTGATCTCGGGGTATTCCTTGGCGATGGCCAGGAAGATTTCCTTGAACATGCCGTCAGTGGCGCGGATGACGTTGGCCTTCGTTGAGCAGACGACCTTGTTCCGGCCGGTTTCCTTGGCGTACTCGAAGGCGGCGCGGATGATGCGCTCGCAGCCTTCCTTGGAGAAGACCTTCCAGGAGACGGCGACCTCTTCCTTGTC
>ENA-ORXD01000561-ORXD01000561.1-sediment-metagenome-genome-assembly--contig:-NODE-561-length-45654-cov-18.929438_pt1 | contig 45654 bp, 36 predicted proteins | sample MGYA00237862_ERZ511471 | MGnify/ENA metagenome assembly ERZ511471 | reverse complement strand
TGAGTCCACACCGCCGGACAGAAAGGCGCCTAAAGGAACATCCGCGACCATCCTTTCGCGGACCGATTCCAAAAGGATATTTTGCATCAATGAGATTGCTTCCTGGTCATCTCCTGGAAATGGGTTCTGTACTCCCTCAATTACAACCTGATTGGCAGACCAATAACTTTGCAGAGAATAATTTCTCTCCCCATAGTTAAGGTTGAGTATGGTTCCAGGCATTAATTTATAAATCCCCTCATAAATACTATACGGAGCGGGGATGTAAAGATAACGCAGGTAGAGCGGCAAAACCGCCTTGTTAATGGTACTGTTGAACGAAGGATGCCTGCGTAAGGTTTTAAGTTCAGAGCCAAACATAAACACCCCGCCGGACCAACCATAGTAAAGTGGTTTAACTCCTAGCCGATCCCGGACGAGTGACAAAATTTTTTTGTGGTCGTCCCACAAAGCGAAGGCGAACATCCCATTGAACTTGTGAACCGCTCTTTCTAACCCCCACTCGGAAATAGCCTGCAACATCACTTCTGTGTCGGAATTACCCCGGAAAGAATGGCCTAATGACTCTAAATCTTTTCGTAAGGACAAGAAATTATAGACTTCACCATTATATGCGATTGTGTATCGCCCATCGTGAGAGCTCATTGGTTGATGGCCGGTTGGACTTAAATCAACGATAGCCAGCCGTCGTGAACCGAAGGCTAATCTTGCATCTGGTTGAATCCAAAAACCACTATCATCTGGTCCGCGATGATGGATGGTATCGGTCATTGAAGTTACAATCGCCGAATAGTTTTCAGCGGTTTGGCAACCAAACCAATCAGCAAATCCAGTTATTCCACACAAATCAGAAAGCCCCTTTCGGTTTGATTATAACTGATGCCGGTATCCGAAAAGGTGAATTTTGACTTGATGATATTGAAAGGATCTTATGTGGTTATGCACAGGATATTTCCATCTCTTCTCTGAAAAATATTGCTCAAGAATTCACTTTACCAACCCCAAGGCAAGTTCCAAGTTAAGGTTGAAGCACCTTGAGTAGTTTAGATTCTGCATAACGAAAGAATTGATCAAATGATCATAGATTGACTTTTGATCATTGAATTATTACAGTATATATATCATATACACAGGAAATGTTCAGGTGAACAAAATGCAAACTTCAAACGACAGCGAGCATCACAATCTCCTCTACAAAGTGGCTCATGCCTATTATGAAGATGAGCTAACCCAGGAACAAATTGGTCAGCGATTCGGTTTGTCACGCATTAAAATTTCCCGCTTGCTCAGCCAGGCCCGTCAGGAAGATATTGTTCAGATCACCCTCGTTCCTCCCAGTTCGGGTCACGTGGAACTGGAACATGCCATTGAAAGGCGCTATGGTCTTGACGAGGTATTGATCGCCTGTCCTGTAAATGACAGCGCCGACGCTTTGCTTAATGCCTTGGGGACAACTGCGGCCAATTGCTTGATGCGCACCCTGCGCGGAGAGGAAGTAGTTGCTTTTACCTGGGGCAACACTCTGTTAGCCATGGTGGATGCGCTGCAGAGCCCCACTGGCGCACCTATTCGTGATTGGCCAAATATCCGTGTGGTGCAATCTCTGGGTGGATTAGGAAGTCCTGAAGCAGACGTGTATAGCGCTGGCCTAGTACATCGCCTATCGCGCACATTTGGCGCCAAGGCACTCATTCTCGCCGCGCCTGGGATAGTCTCAAGTCCAGCTGTACGCGAAGCATTGCTGCAAGATCCTCAAATTTCCAACACGCTCAACCTTGCCGCCCGTGCCGATATCGCCTTGATGGGAATTGGCCGTCCAACTAATGATTCAGTGGTGATGCAGTCCAATATTCTCCCGGCAGATGAGTTTACTCACCTCAAAAACATGGGGGCGATTGGTGATATCGGTTTACGCTTCTTCGATACCGAAGGCCGCCCGGTAGCGCATGAAATTAACGACCGGATCATCGGTTTGAGTCTGGATCAAATCAAAGCCATCCCTCGGGTGATCGGTGTGGCGGGTGGTGAAGAAAAATTCGAGGTGATCCGCGCTGCTCTACGCGGCAAACTGATCAAGGTGCTGATTACAGACGATTCCACTGCCCGACGTTTATTGGATGAACCTTAAAAACTAATAATTATCCAGTTCATGAACAGTATCAAACTTCCAGTGACTAAAAGCTGTAGTACTTCAACAAAACTTCTAAAACAACAGCATAAATTAGAGCTAGAAGTTCACCTAAATAATTGAGAGATAAATGTAATTTCACAATTTCTCAGAAAGGAGGAAGATTATCTTCAAATAAGAATGAGTGTAGTTAACCATAATCGTTATGGTAATAGAAAATTCCTAATTGACTATTGTAATTTTCAAAAAGGAGATGGAAGATGAAAAAAAGATTTATTATTTTGCTAGCCGTCATGGTGGTTGTCACTCTTGTGGGGTGCCAGGCAAATCAAACATCTGTTGGTCCCGAACCCGAAGCCACTCAACCATCCGAAATGACTGTTTCCCAACCGACTGATGTCCCACAACCAGCAGAAAAAACTGCAAAACTTTGTCTGGCGATGCCGCAACTAGACTCAGTAGTATGGCGTGCATGGACCGATTATTTAGAAATCGCTGTTAAGGAAGAAGGGGCAAAAAGAGGTTATGAAGTTGATTGGGCTTACACAAACGCCAATGGTGATGTCACAAAGCAAGCAAATGATATCAAGGATCATTTAACTGCAGGTTGTGACGTAATCTTTGCCCCTGCACTTGATTCGAAGACAATTCTTTCCAGCATCTCTGAAGTTCATAAAGCTGGAAAGTTTTTCATTATGTACTTCCGAGAAGCATCCGATGAGGCTGTAGGGGATCAGATTCCGGACGCCACCGTTAATATGGACAGCGAACACCAAGCTTATGCTGCAATGGTGGAAACTTTCAAAATGATGAAAGAAGATGGCATTGAGCCTACAGGAATCATTAATGTACAGGGTGACATTGGTGACGAAAATGCGATTAATAGAACTAATGGTTTTCTAAAAGCAGTGGAGGAGTTTGGATACACAGATAAAATTCTCCAAACCGTAGATACTGGTAGGTGGGAACCAGAGGTTGCTTTACAAAATGTTGCATCTGCTTTACAAGCTCATCCAGAGGTTAATGTCATGTATGTTGCATCCGATTGGCTGATGTCTGGTGTTCAGACTGCAATGGAGAATGCAAATAAATGGCACCCTCGTGGTGAAGAAGGTCATGTTTACCTTGGCGGAACAGATATGTATCCTTCTGGAATTCAAATGGTAAGAGATGGATACATGGATGGCAACGTTGATGTTCCATGCTATCCAGGAGCGGAACAAAGCGCTATTTATGCTTTTGATTTGTTAGAAGGAAAAGATGTTCCCCAGGAAAACACACTGGTGAAGGGCACAGTAATCAATAGTAACAATGTCGAAGAAGTAATAGCCAGTAATCCTTATCTTTGGGGTATCGATTACGCTGACGAAGAGTAATCCGATCTAGGAAAACCCTTGTATACCTGTAGTAGACAATCTCAATGAGGTTGTCTACTACAAAAGTAATTTTCAAGATAAAACGCAAATTCACCGTCAAGGGAAAAAAGAAGATATGGCATCCAAAATACAGAGCAATCTATCAATTATTTTAATTCTCGTAATCATTTTTATCCTTGCTGTCCTCTCTTTCACCGTAAACAATTTTGCATCCATTAATAACCTTCAAAATATATTAGTTCAGGTAGCACCAATAGGAATAATGACTTTCGGTATTACCTTTGTGATGATTTCTGGGGGAATCGATATTTCATTACCTGCTATCATGGCCACATCATCGGTAATCAGTGCGAGTTTTATTGCGAAAACGAATAACATTCTGCTTGGATCGATTATGTTCTTACTGGTAGGAGGATTCTTGGGATTAATAAACGGAACTGCTGTCGCCTATCTAAAGATGGTTCCACTGGTAGTCACCTTATCCATGATGACCGTTTGTATGGGAATTGCAACAGCATGGACAGATGGTCAAAGTGTGGGAGGGTTACCGGAGGACTTCTCGCTCATTTTTAGTGGGACAACGGTAATCATCGCATTTATTGGAATCGCGATTCTCTTTGGTATCTTTTTAAAAAATTCGGAGTATGGGAGATGGCTTTTCTACATAGGTAATAATGAAAATACTGCTATTGCATCTGGATTACCAGTCAAGAGAGCTGTTTGTTTTACTTACGTCATTGCAGGATTTTGCGCAGGCATGGCAGGAATAATTAATACTGCTGTCCTCTCATCTGCCCGGGCTTCCATGGGCGCCGATTCTCAAATACTGGATATAGTTACCGCAGCTGTGATCGGTGGAGTTTCAGTAAAAGGTGGGTCTGGCAGTATCTTGGGTGCATTTTTAGGCGCAATTCTGATCATCATAATTAATAATGTGTTGAACCTTTTAGGGGTATCAGATTATTACACTGGCCTCATTAAAGGACTGATTATTATTCTTGCGATGGGAATTGATGCTGCAAGGACAAGGTTATTTCATTTCGAATCATAAGGAAAAATCAGCATGGAGAATGGCTTAACATTAGAAATCCACAATTTAAAGAAGAGTTTTCCGGGTGTACAAGCTCTGAAGGATGTCTCCATATCTGCAAGGGACGGGGAAATACTTGGCTTGATAGGAGTTAATGGGGCAGGTAAATCCACACTCATGAACATTCTTGGGGGTGTAGTGATCCCAGATAGCGGTGAAATACTAATTAATGGAGAAATTAAAAGGATTAAAGACCCAGCAACTGCAGAAAAACTGGGGGTTGCGTTTATTCAACAAGAAATCCAGCTTTTTGAGAATCTGACTGTCCAAGAAAATATATTTATTGCAAATCTTAAAAAATGGCGGGCGTTCAAGAATTTTCCATTCCTGAACTTGAAGAGTATGGCGGGGGAAGCAAACAACCTCTTGGCATTGCTTGGTTGCGATATTGATGTGCATTCGATGGTCTCAGATCTAGCGGTTGGCGAGCAACAGATGGTTCAAATTGCCAGGGCACTTTCTCAGGGTGGAAAAATCCTGCTGTTTGATGAGCCCACATCGTCGCTCACTTTGAAGGAAAAACAAAATTTATTCAAGCTGATTGGAAAGCTAAAAGGATCAAACGTCATCATTTTTTATATTTCTCATCACTTGGATGAAATTTTTGAAATATGTGACCGTGTAGTAGTTTTACGTGATGGGGGGGTTGCAGGCGAGGGAAGGGTTGAAGATATATCCAAAGATGAAATTATTAGGTTTATGTTAGGTCATGAAATTGAGCAATCCATTGAATACCGCAAGCAACCGCATCAAAAAAAGGTTCTTGAAGTTAGAAATCTGTGTGGGGAAAGATATCCTAAAGACGTAAGCTTTTCGCTTGCAAAAGGAGAGGTATTGGGAATATGGGGATTATTGGGATCTGGTCGGACCGAACTTGTACGAACAATATTGGGACTAGATAAGAAGAAATCTGGGGAAGTTCTTTTTGGGGAAAATGGTGAACTGCAATCCATTAATCCTCAAAACTTATATAAGCATATCGGCTACCTGACAGAAGGAAGGCATTTTGATGGACTGTTTCTCAACATGCCAATTTGGCAAAATATTACCAGTGTCTTTCTAAAGAAGTTTGTCACGAATAAATTTAAGCTTTTAAATGAAAGGGAAGAAAAACAAGCAGCAAAACATTCAATCAGCCAGGTAAATGTTTCAGCTGTAAGCGAAAACATGTTGGTTAGAAAATTATCAGGAGGAAATCAACAGAAGATCGCTATTTCCAAATGGTTTATAAAGAAGCCAAAAATTCTGTTTCTTGACGAACCAACAAAAGGGGTTGATGTTGGGGCAAAAGCTGAGATCCAAAACTTAATATTTAAAATGGCAAGCGAAGGCGTCTCCTTTATCATCATATCTTCTGAGATTGAAGAGATTATGGGTTTAAGCGACAGGATTATTGTTATCCACCAGGGAGAATTGGTCAATGAATTGGGAACCATGCAAATCTCAAAAGAGAATCTTATGAAGAGTGTAATTGGAAGGAATTAATACATCATGATAAAGAGTAAAAAACGTTTTGATTATTTTTCACTTAGCAATTACTTCTTTTTTGCTGCTTTGATACTGTTCTTTTCGTTGGCAAACGATACTTTTTTTACGTCCACGAATATATTTAGCACATTGCAGAATGGTGCACCAATTATTCTGATCACATGCGGGGTTACTTTTGCACTATTAGCAGGCATTATGGATCTATCCGTTGCAGCAGTAGGGTACGCATCGGGGTGCTTGTGTGGAATTCTCATCAAGAATTATGATGTTTCAATCCCGTTAGCTTTTCTTGGTGGAATCGGGTTGGCTCTCCTAATTGGATGTATTAATAGCCTTTTGATAGTGAAATTTAAATTGAATATGATGTTAACAACGCTTGGGATGATGTTGGTTATTAGGTCAATCGGAAAGATTATTACCCAAGATCGAACAATCCTAATGGGTTCAGGAATTTCTGAGATTCGACAGGCAAAGATTGGTTTTTTAGGTGATTTTCCAGCTGTGTTGGTTGTTGTGGTATTGGTCTTAATAATCAGTCAGATCGTGTTAAAGTACACGTCCTTTGGAAGGCACTTGATGGCTGTGGGAAGTAATGAAAAAGCAGCAAAGAACATTGGCATATATCCTGACAGAATAAAAGCAATTGCATTGATCACTTGCTCTGGTATCAGCGGGATAGCGGGGGTGGTTTGGGTGATTACATTAGGCTCAGTAGTTACTCGAGGCCTTAATTCTTATGAGTTTATAGCCATTGCGTCAGCAGTACTAGGTGGAACAAGCTTGTTTGGGGGTAGAGGTTCATTCATACCTGGAAGCTTTATCGGTTCCATTATTCTGTTATTCATTGCAAACGGACTCACAATTATTGGTGTTTCTCCATATGTCATTCCGTTTTTCCGAGGTGCAATTATATTCATTGCCATGTATGCGGATTCTCTTAAAACGCGAGCGCATCGCAAACTCGCGACTGCTTTTTAGAAATTTTACCTTTCAGCGGTGATTTACTTATTACAAGGAGAAAAATTATGTCACCATTCAAATATTCTTACTTTCAACTCACCTTTGGACAGGAAGAAGCCTACTTGCATCCTGAAAAAACCTACCAGCGACTGAAGAAATTCGGTTACGACGCCATCGAATTAACACCGCCCAAGGGGCGTTATGGACTGGGTGTGAAAATAGACGAATACATTAAAACACACCAGCGACTTACTCAAGAATTCGGTATGGAAGTTTCCTGCATCAACGAATGCTGGGGGGCAATGTGGGATCCCTATTCGCCAACCTTCAAGACCTTAACCGAATCCAAGACGGCCGATTTGGCTGTTTCAGAAACAAAAACATCCATTGACTTTGCTGCCGAGTTAGGCGCACCGTTTGTGACTGTGGCCACTGCCATTCATTCCGACATTACTGCTGAGAATGTGATTGAGTGTACAGCCGTGGCACTGGATGCCTTGCGCCGCATGTGTGATTATGCCGCGAAGAAGAATGTTCGCCTGGTATTCGAGGCCACCAACCACTTGGAGATGGGTAAGTATGTCAATACAGCTATGAACCACCGCCGCATGATTCAGGCTACCGGGCGCGACAATATTGGTATCCAGCTCGATTGGTTCCACGCCAACTTCGAAGAGCTCAATCCATACGAAGCGGTCATAGATGCAGGCGACCTGCTGTGGCACATCCATTTCCGTGATTCCAACTCGCTTACTCCTGGTTATGGAACGGTAGATTTCAAAGCGGTGATGCGCGCCCTCAAAAAGATCAACTACACCGGTTTTTGCACCATTGAAAGCGCCCCGATGATTCCCGACGCTGACACAGCTGCCCATGATGGCATTACCTATCTAAAGATTCTTGAGCGCATCGCCGAATACCAACTCAGCCCCGAATTTCCGAATGGTTTTCCGGTGGTGTAAAGAGATATAGGACATGAAATATCCAAAAAATCATCCCAACCATTCTCTTATTACTAGAGAAAGTTGAGAAAAAAAGTCCGACTGAGGATAATGAACAATAATTCTGTTTCTCAGATTAACCAGAACTTTTAGCCTGTTCACAGGTATGGCTTTTGTTTACTTAAGCTACTGGTTTACTGGAAACATATCCACAACAGGGTTTTCTTTCTTATTGGAGAATTGTAATAATCCCATGAAGCCATCGATAGTTCGGTAATCATAGGATTAACAAAAGGGTAGGAGAAATTCATGACACATTATTTACTTGGATTAGATTATGGAACTGGTGGGGCGAAAGCCGCGCTGGTTAACGCTGAAGATGGCTCCGTAACCGGCTATGCCTATGAAGAATATCCTATTTTGACTCTGAAACCATCGTGGTCAGAACATGAAGCCTTCCGGTATTGGGAAGCCGCCTGCCGTCTGATCCAGAAAGTCCTGACCGAATCTAAGGTGGATGCCAGGGAAATCAGTGGTGTGGCTATTTCTTCCGCCATGCCATCCATGGTCATGGTGGACCGGGCCGGGAATCCCCTTGCCAACGCTTACAACCTGATGGATAGGCGGGCAGTTGATATTGTGCAGCATCTAAAAGAAAAAATTGGCGAAGATCGCATCTTTAGGATCAGCAAAAATCGTCTGGACGACCATCCATCGATCGTTAATCTTTTATGGGAAAAAAAATACCGTCCCGAGATTTATTCCCAAATTTACAAGGCGCTCAGCATCGATGGGTTCATCACCATGAAACTGACGGGCAAGCCCAGCGGTCATTATTCGGGGGCTGCGTTTTATGGCGTTGCTTACAATCTATTAAATCGCAATTTCGACCATCAATTACTTGAAGAGATCGGCATTGACTCCAAATTATTCCCCAATTTGTATGCCTGCGATGAAATTGTGGGCGAGGTAACTCCCAGCGCGGGTGCTGAAACGGGGCTAATGCCGGGGACACCCGTGGCGGCGGGTCAGGTAGACTGCAACGCGGGTTGGGTTGGCGCTGGGGCTATCTCGGATGGCGATATTCAAATGAATCTGGGTACCTGCGGCAACTTTGGCATCATTCACTCCCAGCCCGTATTCCATGACAGCATGATTGCATTCAACTACACCACTGATTCATTAAGGGAGCCTGTGTTCATCACTGTACCCACCACAACCACCGGTGGCCAACTGATCCGATATATGCGGGATGAGTTCTTCAAAGCCGAAACCGAAAAAGTGAAAAGTACCGGCGGCGATGTATATGATCTGATCAATCAAGAAGCGGCAGGTACCCCAAGCGGGGCCGAGGGTTTGATTGTCCTGCCCTACCTGATGGGAGAACGTACCCCCATCTGGGATGTCAACGCCCGTGGGACTGTTTTTGGGCTTTCACTCAACCACACGCGGGGACATCTGATTCGCGCCATGATGGAATCTGTAGCTTATGCACTCTATGACTCCTTCCAACTGATTACCGCGACCGGACAAAATATCAATACACCGATCGTGCTGAATGAAGGCGGTGCGAAAAGCATCCTTTGGCGGCAAATTATCACTGATGTGTTCAACATCCCCACCGTGCTAGTCAAGCGCCGAACCGGAGCGCCTTATGGTGACGCTCTGTTGGCTGGCGTCGCGACGGGTATATTCAAGGACCTCTCAATTTCAACAGAATGGACCGAATATATCGACCGCCTCGAACCCAATGGAAACAACCATGCGTTATACATGGAATATTTCAAGATTTATAAAAGCCTTTATCAGCACGTTAAAGAAGATTTCAAATCACTGGCCAAACTTCGTATGAGTGGTCTGGCTGGTTTATAGGAGATAACAATGGAATTAGTATCAAAACTCAAAAAACGATCCTCTGAAGGCAACCCAATCCGCATTGGTATTGTCGGTTGCGGTCAAATGGGATCAGGCCTGGCACATACCATCAACAACATCCATGGGATGTGTGTGACCGCCATCGCCGACATCGTTGTCGAACGTGGTGTCCAAACTTACACTGAGATGGGATATTCGGCCGACGATATTGTGGTGACAGAGCAGATTGGCAAAGCACAGGATGCCATCAGATCTGGAAAAGTCGTCGTCACGCCAGACGCATTTCAAATGCCTATTCTCGAAAGTCTGGAAGCAATCGTGGAGGCAACCGGAGTACCCGACACCGGCGCGCGGGTTGCTTATGACTCGATTATGAACCGCAAGCCAATCATCATGCTGAATGTGGAAACCGATATCACGATTGGGGTGTACCTCGACAGGCTGGCCCGGAAGATGGGCTCTGTCTATACGGTAGCCTCTGGGGATGAACCTGGTGTGTGTAAGATGCTCTACGAACAGGCGGTTTTAATGGGCTTCGAGGTAGTTACCCTCGGAAAGGGGAAAAACAACGTGATTGACCTGGCTGCGACCCCGGACTCGTGTGCCGAGGAAGCTGCCGCGCGGGGCATGAATCCAAAAATGCTGGCGGCTTTTAAAGATGGCACAAAAACGATGGTTGAGATGACCGCCGTTTCAAATGCCACCGGTCTGGTTCCGGATGTGCCCGGCATGCATGGTCCGAAAGTCGAAGTAGGCGATTTGGTAAAAGCCTTCATTCCCGCAGTCGATGGTGGAATCCTATCCAAATCGGGCGTGGTCGATTACTCAACCGGAGCAATTGCTCCGGGTGTTTTTGCGGTGGTTCGCTCTTATGATCCCCGGATACGCAAGGAAATGAAATTCATTACTCTGGCTGATGGCCCTTATTACCTCCATTTTCGCCCCTATCACCTTTGCGACCTGGAAACTCCACAGTCCATTGCTGAGGCAGTGCTGCTTGGGGAGGTAACCGTCACCGCACAGGCCATGTACTCCGAAGTGGTCTGTACCGCCAAGCGCGACCTGAAACCAGGTGAAAGACTGGCGGGAATCGGTGGAACGGACTGGTATGGAAAAATCATGACTTATCCTGAAGCCAGGGCTCAAAAAGCCGTTCCGATTGGAATTGGCACCAATGCTTTTGTTCGCAACCCTATCTCTAAGGGAACAATCATCACTGAGAACGATGTAACTCTGGATGATTCCACCTTCGTTTACAGACTACGCCGGTTGCAAGATGCCATGTAGGTTTAGAGGAATAGGATCTTTATGAATGTAAAAACATCCAACCAGATGCGCGCGCTGGTCGTAAGAGCGCCGATGCAATATGCCGTGGAAGACATAGCCAAACCTGCAGCACCCGAAGGCGGCCTGTTATTACAAGTCCTGGCATGTGCGCTGTGCGGTTCTGATCTGCGCACCTTGCGTGGCGGGCATCGGAAAGTAAACCTGCCCTGGACCATCGGCCATGAAATTTGCGGCCGGGTGGTAGAAATCGGTCAGGGATATGCCGGGGAGTGGCAGTCGGGTGAGACCCTGGCTGTCGGACCGGTGGTCTATTGCGGTGTTTGCGATTTTTGCCGGGAAGGACGTTATGAATTGTGTGAAAATTATCGTGAGATCGCCCAGGCTTGGCAAGGCGGATTTGCGGAATTCATCGCCATTCCACGTGAAGCCGTGGAACGCGGTCTAATCCAGCGCGTTCCGGATGGGTTGGACCCTGCCCATGCAGCCGTTACCGAACCCATCAGTTCCTGTTTAAATGCCCAGGAAAAAGGTGCGGTGGGGTTGGGCGACACAGTTGTCATCATCGGGTCAGGCCCGATTGGTTGTGTGCACACCCGCCTGGCACATCTACGGGGTGCAAAACAGGTGATCATTGCGGATGTCGTGGAAGAGCGCCTAAAAATGGTGGAAGTTTTCGGACCCGACGCGGTCATCAACGCATCCCAGGTGGACCTGGTGCAGGAAGTGCGCCGCCTGACCGCGGGAAAAGGCGCAGATGTGATAATTACCGCTAATCCTGTCCCCCAAACCCAGGTTCAGGCAGTGGAGATGGCACGCAAGGGTGGGCGTATTTTGCTCTTTGGCGGGCTTCCCGTCGATCAATCTCGCCCAGGGATAGATATGAACCTGGTCCATTACAACGCCCTGCACCTGATCGGTACCACCATCTTTGCTCTACGCCATCACCGCCAGGCGTTGGAATTAGTCTCTGCAGGCAAAATTCCCATCGAGAATCTCATCACCCGTTTTCCATTGGAAGATTTTAACCGCGGCACTGATCTGGCGCTGGCTGGCAAGGTGATCAAGGCAGTATTCTTGCCCTGATACAAGGAGGTACAGAATGAGTGAAGAACGTAAAGTGTTACCCTTCCTGAAAAACGGCATTGCCCAGATTGCTTTTGTGGTTAAGGATTTGGATGCCACTGTTGAAGCTTATTGGAAATATTTTGGAATCGGACCCTGGCATTTTTACACCTACGGAGCGCCCTTGGTCAAGCAGATGACTCGACATGGCGCCCTGAGCGATTATAAAATGCGAGTAGCCCTTTCATATTTTGGTCCCATGCGCATTGAGTTAATCGAACAAGTCAGCGGAGACACCGTTTACGCCGAATTTATCGAAAAGCATGGTTATGGCATCCAACATCTGGGGGTTCTGGTCGAAAATATGGAATCGGCTATCGCAGAAGCACAGGCTGCTGGTTTTTCAATGACCATGGATGGGGCGGGATTCGGTCTCGACAACGATGGACATTATGCCTACCTGGACACCGAAGATTTGATTGGTACCACGCTCGAACTCATCGAGCGTCCCAAGGGCAGAGTAAAACCAGAGAAGATCTATCCTCCTGAAGAGGAAGAATAGGGATAGATCCATAAACCATATGGGTATCGATCTTTTGCATCGAACAAGCTACAAATATTTTTATTATTTTGAAATTCATACGAACTCGAAACGAGGTTTTAATGACAGAAAAGAATTCCCGGACTTACCCGGTAGAAGTATCGGAATCGATTGCGCGTATTACTGCTATGGTGGAAGAACAATCTTTGACAAAAGAACAGCTGGTCACCTATCTGCGCCAGATGATGGAAATTCGCTCACTTGAAAACAACATTGCCAGCCTGCTGGGAAAAGCAGTCTTGAAAGGCGCTTCTCATCTTTATGCAGGTGAAGAAGCTGTGGCTGTGGGTGCGGTTGCGGCGCTGAGAGCGGATGATCTAATCACCAGCACGCATCGCGGTCATGGGCATGCTCACGCGCATGGTGATTCTCACGCAAATACACCTGAAGCCAAACAGGAACACTTCAACAAGATGATGGCTGAGGTGCTGGGCAAATCAGGCGGATATTGCAAAGGTAAGGGGGGCTCTATGCACATCGCCGATGTGGAACATGGCAATCTGGGTGCTACTGGTATTGTTGGCGGAAATATCCCGGTGGCAGTTGGCGCAGCCCTGGCGCAAAAAATCCAGGGGACAGACCGGGTAGTGATTTGCTTTTTCGGGGATGGTGCTTCCAATACCGGAAATTTCCACGAATCCCTGAATATGGCTTCCACTTGGGATTTACCTGTGATCTTTGTGGTTGAGAATAACTTATATGGCATGTCTGTTCCCTTCGAAAAAGTGACTAAACTGCCCAATGTCGCTGACCGAGCAAGTGCATACGGTATCCCGGGAGAAATCGTGGACGGGATGGATGTGCTTGCTGTGCGCGGTGCAGTCTCCAAAGCAGTCGAACGCGCTCGGCAGGGGGAAGGTCCCAGTTTAATTGAGTGTAAGACCTACCGCTGGTACGGTCACTCCCATTCCGATCCACGCGCATATCGCACTCGCGAGGAGGAGGCGGAATGGAAGAAACGTGACCCGATCAACGTTATGAAAGACAACCTGCAAATCATTAAAATGCTGGCTGAAAGTGAATTTGAAGTGCTTGAAACCGAAGTGGATGCCAAGTTGGAAAAATCCATGGAATACAGCAACCTTTCCCCCGCTCCAAAAGCGGAAGAAATGGATACCGATGTATATGCTCCCTCAAAATTCACTTCTCAAGATTATGAGACCGATCAACGCTTGCGGGCTGCCCTCTCCAAGGGTGAGGTCAACCGTGAGATTACCTATGCCCAGGCTCTGGTCGAAGCCGCTCGCGAGGAAATGAAACGCGATCCTAACGTCTTTATCATGGGTGAGGATGTTGGTCTGTATGGAGGGGCATACGGAGCAACCCGCGGTTTGTTCAAAGAATTTGGTGAATGGCGCGTGATCGATACGCCTATCTCCGAAGCCACCATAGGTGGCGCAGCTGTTGGCGCGGCAATGGCTGGGATGCGCCCCATCGCCGAAATCATGTATGTAGATTTCACCCCCCTGGCAATGGATCAAGTCGCCAACCAGGGTGCAAAAAACCGCTATATGTTTGGCGGTAAGACCTCAGTTCCGATGGTGATCCGGACTGAAGGGGGGGCAGGACGCGCAATCGCCGCGCACCATTCCCAAAGTCTCGAATCCCTATGGACTCATTTCCCGGGGATCTATGTCGTCATGCCATCCACACCATACGATGCCAAAGGCCTGCTCAAAGCTGCCATCCGCGATGACAACCCTGTAATGTTTATCGAACACAAGATGCTTTATGGACAAAAGGGATTTGTACCCGAAGAAGATTACATCATCCCATTTGGTGTGGCCGATATCAAACGATCTGGAAAAGATATCTCCCTGGTGACCTACTCGCGCATGGTCTTAAGGGCTTTGGAAGCCGCTGAAATCCTGGCCAAGGAGGGATTGGATGTGGAAGTAATTGACCTGCGCACGCTCAATCCGCTGGATATTGATACCATCGTGACCTCGGTCAAGAAGACAGGGCGACTGGTCTGCGTCAGCGAGGCGTATGAGAATACAGGGTTTATCAATGAAGTCATGATGCAGGTAAACGAAAAAGCTTTTGATTACCTCGATGCGCCAATGGTCCGCGTTGCGTCTGCGAATGTCCCGGTGCCCCGCGCTGAAATCCTCGAAGATAAGGCTATTCCGAATGTGGACCGCATCGTGGCTGCTTGTCGAAAGGTGGCAAGTTGATGGCTGAAGAATTGTTTATTCCAAAATTGGGACAGACCGTCGAGGAAGTCACTCTGGTTAGCTGGCTGATCAAAGATGGTGATGTAGTAAGTCCAGGTCAAGCTGTCCTGGAAGTTGAAACGGATAAAGCTGTTTTTCCCGTTGAATCCAATAGCAAAGGCACAATTCACATTGGCCCATTCAAGGATGGCGATGTTATTCCTGTTCTGACGGTCGTGGCTGTGATCGGGAAGCCAGAAGATCGGTTCGAGTTCCAGAAAACGACTTCAGGTGTAACAACGAATGGCATTTCTGCAGAGGAGAGCCTCGCCCCAATAGAGAAATCCAATCTGGTTGAAACTGGCTCAGACCTGGAAGGCGCGGCGCGTGTATTTATTTCTCCCCGCGCCAAGAAACTGGCTGCTGCCAAATCTGTGGACCCGGCTTGGGTAACACCCACGGGTGGAGACGGTGCGCGAGTGGTTGAACGCGATATTATTGCTTTTCTTTCTCAAACCTCAAAGGCCACCCCTGTTGCTCAAAAAATGGCCGCCGCAACCGGTGTGGATTTAACTACCGTTACCGGCACAGGCACGCGCGGTAAGATCGTTAAGGAAGACGTCACTCGCGCGTTGACACCTTCCACGCCATTGCTTGACCCTGAAATTCTGCAGCGCATCCCACTCAGTGGAGTGCGTGGGATTATTGCTGAGCGAATGAGTATCAGCGTTCATACAACGGCACGTGTAACCTTGATTTCTGAAGTAGATGCCACTGAGTTCGTCGCAATGCGAGAGCGGCTTAAAGAACAGGTGACCGCGGAATGGGGCTATACACCAGGATATAACGACGTTCTGGCTAAGATCGTCGCCGCAGCCTTACGGAAATATCCGTATATGAATGCCCGTCTGACCCCTGAGGCAATCGAATACATAAAACCAATCAACATTGGCATGGCGGTAGATACTGAGCGCGGTCTGCTGGTTCCAGTCATCCGCGATGTCGACCAAAAGAGTCTGCGGCAATTTGGGCAGGAATTCCGCACTCTGGTTGACCGGGCGCGGAATCGCAAATCACTTCCAGACGATCTGACTGGAGGCACTTTCACGATCACAAACCTGGGTGTATATGGAGTGGATGCCTTCACTCCAGTGATCAACCTGCCTGAAGCAGCTATCCTTGGTGTAGGACGAATCGCGCCTAAGGCAATACCTCGCGGTGAGCAGATTTTGATCCGCCAGATGTTTACCCTCTCCCTGGTGTTCGATCACCGCCTGGTGGACGGCGCACCAGCCGCCCGATTCCTGCAATATATTCGCGAACTTATCGAAGAGCCGTACCTGTTGGTCAGCGCCATACAGGAATAGCCGCCAATAAGCACTTGCTTTTTTTCTTTTGATTTTGATACCCTGACTGGTCCGCTGGTCAGGGTGGTTTTTTAATTTCGTTGAAAATTAGAACCGATTATTGACCCAATTGAATATTTGGAAATTGAATCCAAAGAATATATAGATCCCTTAATGATGGCTTCAGCAGCCAAAATACCGCTTTGAATCGCCGGGCTGATTCCTTCCCCCATGTCCAGGGTCGCCAGACCCGCCGCATCACCAGTGAGCAAGGCATTGTGGATTCTGGCTACGATTCTCTTATGATGCAGAAAATAAGTGTGGCTGGCTGGTCTAAATTGATGGTTGGTCACCAATCCCAGATGATGCATTTTTTCCACGAAAGCCTGCCAATGCGTTTCCAGGCGATCCCCCTTTTGTCTTAGAATCTCAGCATTCCCCCCGATTCCAACATTGAGAAAACCATCTTTCTTTGGAACGTACCAGCTATAACCTGGAAACCCGTTTTCCAGAAACCACAGGCGGCAATTAAAGTCCGAATACTCAAATGGGAATTCCTCTTCCATGGCAATGATTAATTTACCTCTATCCTTTGGAAAAGAATATTTGAAAAAAGTTCTAAAGACGGGGCAATATGTCCCTCCGGCACCAACGATGTATTGACCAAAATATCGATCATCCACTTCATACCCACCTTGCGATGAAATGAGCCGTTTTACCGGATGAATTTCCAACGGTCCACCAGTTTTCTGCAATAGCCAATCATCAAATTCAATTCTTCTGATTGCATATTGCCTGGTCGGAATCGAAAATTGAACACCCCTGATGGAAACTTTAAAGTTGGAAAAGGAAGAGAAGGAGAAAGGGTATGTCGTTGGATCAAGTTGAATATCGGATAACACTCTTGGAGAGATCCACCCGGCACAAGGTTTCATTCGGGGAAAAGTACTTTTTTCCAGAATGAGGTAGTCAATATTGTCCTGTTTCAATCGCCAGGCACAGGCGGCACCGGCAGGACCACCACCTACGATTAATACAGTGGTCTTAATCACATCTTCGCTCAACTCTTTCTGCAATCCGGTTGCGTTGTGCCAGTACGGGTGAACACAATTTGCCAGAGTTGTTGATCTCTGGATCGAAATCCACCCGCACTGCTCAACAAGTAGTAACGCCACATTCTATGGAATCGCTCTGAGTATTTTTGTTTTAACTCTGGCCAGGCGTTTTCGAAATTTTTGTACCATGCCATCAGGGTGGTATCATAATCAGGCCCAAAATTATGCCAGTCCTCCATCACAAATTTTCCTTCCATCGCGGCTCCTAACTGGGTAATGGAAGGCAGCATTCCGTTTGGAAAGATATATTTGTTTGTCCAGGGATTTCCAATTATTTCGCTGGTATTCGCCCCAATTGTGTGGACAAATGCAATCCCATCCTTTTTTAAGCAACGATCCACTACTTGCATGTAAGCCCGGTAGTTCTTATGACCCACATGCTCCATAATGCCGATTGAAATGACCGCATCATAAGTTCCGCTTACCTCTCGATAGTCTTGCAAACGAAGTTCCACTGGCAATCCCGCGCACAGCTGTGTTCCCAAAGCCACCTGTTCCTTTGAAACAGTCACTCCTAAAACATGAGCTCCGTATTTTTCGGCTGCGTATTTCGCAAAACTACCCCATCCGCACCCCAATTCTAGGATGCGCATTCCCGGCGAAACTCCAATTTTTTGGCACACCAATTCTAGTTTTGCTTGCTGGGCTTCATCTAAATTTCCGGCATTTTTCCAATAGGCACAGGTGTAATTGAGGCGCTGATCCAGCATAGCGGCGTAAAGGTCATTTCCCAGATCGTAGTGATCTTTTCCCACTTCGAAAGACCTGGACGGTGATTGAAGGTTGTATAACCTCCCTTTCAACAGGTGAAAAATGATACGGAAATCACCTTTAATCCGAGTGTCCAAGTTAGCTCTCAGAGCCCGATTGATCATCTCATCGATGGCTTCACAATCCCACCAGCCATCCATGTAGGATTCGCCAACGCCCATGTAGACTTCTTGAAAAACCCTGTCATAGAAGCGGGAATCATGAACCTGGAGATCCCATGGGTCCTTTCCATTAATATTGATTCCAGCGGGTTCAAGGAGACTCTGCAATAATGCTTTGGATTTTTTTGTAGGCATCATTCACCTCCGTGATGAACGCTGGGGGGTGAATTGATATCAGTTTGGATGAAATCCACTTAGCAACTGATGAAAGCTTGAAAACCTATATGCTTGCTGAATCGAGGGTGACCACGAATGATGATTACTTTCTGAATCATTATCAGTGATGATCGAAGAAACGCTTTGAGATAAGGTTGTGGAAAATTGAAGATAGGTTTTGTAAATGCCCAGCATTCATTGAACGATTGGACTCTGAACAAATTAATTTTCCCAAATGATTTTTATATTTCGTTAATTCTATATTAATGTAAAAGCAATTTCAGTTCAATTGATTTTCAAAAGTCATCAAGCGGGAATTATAGTTCCTGATCGACAATAAGCTCGGTGGAACCGTTCAGGAACAGTTTTTGGAATTTTTTAGCCATTTCTTCCGGGGGGTATGGCATATCATTATCCAGCCACCAGGTCAGAATTCCTAGAAGCGCTCCAGCAAAGTATTGTCCAAATGCATCAATAGGGACAACTGTTTTGATATCTCTTGCCCCAATTCTTCTGCTTAAAAAAACCATTACCACCTCAGCGATCATGTCCCGTAATTTATTGGTTGAGATCCATTCACTGCGAAGGACCACCTGGTACAGCCGGGCACTTTTTGCTGCTTCTTCGAATACGATCTCCAAAGGGGTCTTGATCGCGGACGCCACATCATTAACCCCGGTCTTTTCATAACCCTTTATGGGAAGTTCTGCCACCTGTTCAGCTAAATCGTTGATTGCTTGATCGACACTATCCAGTAAAAGCTCTTCCTTGGTTTGATAGTGAAGATAAAAGGTTGAACGGCTTATATCGGCCCGTTTGACAATCTCATTCACAGTCAAGGAGTTAAATCCTTTTTCAAGGATTAATTCGACCAAGGCCGCATGGAGCATGCGGCGCGTGCGAGTAATTCTGCGGTCGACTGGCTTAAGATTTTTTATTTCTGGGAGTATGTTTCTTCGCATATCTGGCATGATCCTGGATTGAAATGTTAAATTTTCTGACTTGTATTGACGGGTTGCAATGTCCAGTTATAATAGACTATGTGTCCATTTATATACAATTTGTTCACTTAGATTTTAGCATGAAATTACAGGAATAATTTAACTTGCAGCCAAAATACCTTGGTAAAACTTCAACAAATTTGATATCCGGAGATCAGCGGGGTGATCAACCGCAGATAGAATTGTTGGACGTGGTAAAAACTTATCCAACAGCTTCCGGTGAATTGATGGTGCTAGATCATATCAATCTATCAGTTGAAACGGGAGAGTTTGTCGGGATTATCGGGAAATCGGGTGCTGGCAAAACCACATTAATCAATATGATTGCCGGGATTGATTATCTCAATGACGGGCGGGTTTGGATCAATGGATGCAGTGTGCATGATTTAAATGAAGATCAACGCGCGGAATGGCGGGGTAAAAACCTGGGTATCGTTTTTCAATCCTTCGCGCTGATGCCTACCTTAACCCTCCTGCAGAATGTATTGCTGCCCCTGGATTTTTGCGGGCTTTATGATCCTCGAATCAGCGTTGAACGCGGGTTGTCCATTTTGGATGAAGTAGAGCTAGTGGATCATGCGCACAAGCTTCCCTCTGAAATCTCGGGGGGACAACAACAACGGGTAGCCATAGCCCGAGCTTTAATCAATGATCCCCCCGTAATTTTGGCGGATGAACCTACTGGGCGCCTGGATTCGGTTACCGCACAAACAATCTTGAAAATCTTTGAGCAAGTGAATCGCCAGGGAAAAACGATCATCATGGTTACCCATGACCGCAGTCAGATAACCAGAATGTCCCGGGGTTTCAATCTGGAATCCGGAAAATTAGTGGAACTAAGCTAAAAAAGAAACCAACAGTATAAATAAGGTCGAAAACCAATTGATAACCCAAATTCCTGATCGCCAACCGCTTATTCAACTCAACGCAGTCGATAAAATCTATCAGACTCCTGCTGGATCTTTTACTGCTTTAAAAGGGGTGAGTGTTGATTTCTATCACGGGGAATTCGTCAGTGTTCAAGGAAAATCAGGGAGCGGAAAATCAACTCTGATGAATATGATTACCGGAATTGATCACCCTACTGCGGGGACAGTTCGCGTGGGTGATGAATTCGTGCACAAAATGAAAGAAAGCCAGATGGCCATCTGGAGAGGGCGGAATCTCGGGATCGTTTTCCAGTTCTTCCAACTACTGCCTACCTTGACTGTGTTGGAAAATGTGCTTATTCCGATGGACTTAGGAAATTGCTATTCACCAGATCAGCGAGAAGGCATCGCTTTACAACTGCTGGATCGTCTGGGTTTGGTTGATGAAGCCGACAAAATGCCTGCCGAGCTCTCAGGCGGGCAACAGCAAATTGCCGCGATCGCCAGAGCGTTAGCAAATGATCCCCCTATCCTCATTGCGGATGAACCGACAGGGAATCTGGATTCCCGCGCCGCGGATAAGGTATTCCAGATCTTTGATGAGATGGCTGGGCAGGGAAGAATGATATTGATGGTCACCCATGATCAGACCATCGCTAAACGTACCCAACGTCAGTTGATTATTTCGGATGGCGAGCTGATTAATGAAGTCATCAGCAATGCGTTTCAAGAGATTAATCACTCAGATTTGCTCATTCTAAATCGTGCAACAAAGAAGTTTAAGTTGATTCCCGGTGAAGTTTTTCGTCCAATTGATTACGGAATGATCATCATTGAATCGGGGCGAGTTGAGATGGTTCTAGAGCAAAATGGCCAAAGGACAAAGTTGCCTTTCTTGGAACCGGGAGGAATCATCCCAATTACAGAAAATTACTCTACCGAATTACTGGCGACTGATCAAGCTGAGGCCTCCCTACTATTGATCGATGAAAACACGATTAAGGATTGGGTCAACCGATCTGAACTGGCAAGATCCTTATTGGAAGACAAAAAATCCAATCTATTATCTCTGATTGCTGGTGCTAGAAATTCAGATGCTTTATATCAACCGGGAAGCGAGAAGCGCTCATGATGCTGCCCCCCCGCTATTACAAGGTTCTCTCAGATTTGTGGGGGAATAAAATTCGCTCTCTGCTGGTTGTTGCTTCCATTGCGGTAGGTCTTTTCGCAATAGGGATTATTGGCAGCCTGCGTGTATTGATTCCGCAAGCTATGCGAAATGGCTATGCCTCCACAAATCCAGCGAATATTCAAATGGCTGTTTCCCCATTTTCTGATGATTTAGTAGACGAAATCCAAAAAATGGATGGGGTTCAATTTGCCCGAGGTGTGACTCGCTCAAGTTTACGGGTGAAAACCGGAACCGATACCTGGAGCGCTATAGATATCATCGGGATATATGATTTTGAATTGCCAATGATAAATCAGGTTAATCTCGAAGGAGGCATCTGGCCGCCGGAGAAAGATGAAATCGTTGTTGAGCGGAATAAGTTTACTGAACTGAATGCGAAACTAGGGGATTGGATTGAAATCGAATTAGATTCTGGACGCAGCCGAAAACTTCATCTCGTGGGTATTGTGCAAGATCAAACCGTTGGTTCTTCAAGCATAGGCGGAGGGTTCTTTTTAGCTCCCATCCAGGGGTATGTATCAGATGACACCCTGGCCCACCTGGAATTGCCTGATCGATACACACACCTTGAAGTGGTTGTGTCTGGGGATTCGCAAGACCCTATGCGGATCGAAGCGATGACAGAACAGATTCGAAACCGGGTTGAGGATGCCGGTTACACCATTATTAGCGTGAACCAGCGCGGCTCTGACAAGCATCCCAACGGGATCTATGTTGAAGCGATGTCCAATGTCTTATTATTTCTCGGACTCTTTATCGTTTTTTTGAGTGGTTTTCTGGTTACCAATACCATTTCAGCGCTGATCACCCAACAGGTTCAACAAGTAGGCATCATGAAAACCGTCGGCGCGCGCCGGATACAGGTAATGGCTATTTATATGATGGTGATTGCGGTATATGGGATTCTTGCCTGTTTTATCGCTATTCCGTTATCCAATTTGGCTACACAGCGAATTCTTATTTTTCTTGCCAGCAAATTGAATTTTTCCGTCAGTGGTTTCCAGATAGTCCCGGGCGCGATCGCATTTCAGATTCTGATCGCTATTTTGATCCCTCAAATTGCCGGATTTTTTCCCATCTATTCAGCCGCCAGGATATCGGCACATGAAGCCATGAGCGGATCTCACACTGCCAAACCGCAGAAGAAACATACCGGGTTCAGCCTTCGCAGAACTAGAATCAAAAAGTTTTCCCGACCATTAATCCTTTCTATTCGGAATACCTTCCGTAGAAAAGGTCGTCTGGGACTTACTTTACTAACGCTCAGTTTGGGTGGCGCAGTTTTTATTTCAACCTTTAATGTGAGGAGCTCACTCGACCAGCACATCGGACAAATCAGTAAATATTTCTTAGCTGATGTAAACCTTACCCTCAATCGTCCTTACCGCGTGGATAGGATTCAAGATGAATTGGCAAACCTGGACGGTATAGCCAATGTGGAAGGATGGTCTCAGGCTCGCGCGGAATTGATTTTACCGGATGGCTCAGTTGGAGAAAGCGTCAACCTACTGGCCCCTCCCGCAAATAGCGCGCTGATTCAACCTATCATGATCGAAGGCCGCTGGATTCAGTCAGAAGACGAGAATGTGATTGTATTGAGTGAGTTGTTTCTCTCGCTCAAGCCAAAGATCAGCGTTGGCGATTCAGTCAAGTTAAACGTGAACGGGAAAGATAATGACTTTATCGTGGTTGGCTTTTTTCGATTGGCAGGCAAATCTGGCGGGTATCTGGCGTACACAAAATATGATTACCTTTCAATATTAATCCATCAACCCAATCAGGCAATGGTTTACAGAATCGTCTCCACTGCACCAAACTTAACAGAAACTCAACAAAAAGAGCTTGGAAAAGAAGTAGAGGAACACCTGGAGGAAGCCGGTTACATCGTTCAGGATATCTCCGCGGGCTCGTATTTAATCAATGCATCTTCTCGAGGGTTGGGTGTTTTGACGGTGTTTTTACTGATCATGGCAACCTTGATCGCTATGGTGGGCAGCATCGGTCTGGCCGGAACCATGAGCATGAATGTGCTCGAACGCACCCGTGAAATTGGCATCTTACGCGCGATTGGCGCTTCAGACCACAGTCTGAGCCGTATGGTGATCATTGAGGGTTTATTTATTGGGTTGATTTCCTGGATTTTTGGTGCCTGGTTATCTTTTCCCATGAGCAAATTAATGAATGATTCTATCAACATGGTGATCTTTGATGTGCGATCGGAATTCATTCTTAATCCAACCGGCTTGATCATCTGGTTGGTTGTAGTGATTCTTCTTTCGATTGCAGCCAGTTTGATGCCAGCGCGAAATGCATCTCGTTTAACAATTCGAGAAGTACTTGCATATGAATGATCCAATATTTTTAAACTTTTCATAGCTGTCGGCTTGCCCAAAATCCAGTTACGTTATCGAGAGTTTCAATTTCTTTGTGAACAAATCCAACTTAAAGCAGATGATTATCAAGAAAAAAACAATTTGAGAATTTTATATTAACAACAAAATCAAAAATGTCTTATAATTCTCCAATATGGGGGAATCAAAAAACAATAAAAGGATATTGAGTTATGGAAACAACTGTCACACCGCCTCTTTCACTGCCGATCTTACTCTTAAATCTAGCTATCGGGATCGGTCTTTCATTGATTGTCTCCTGGTATTATGTAAAATTCGGAAACTCACTCTCGAATCGATCAAAATTCGCCCCGATCCTCCCGATGTTGACATTAATTACCCTACTTACCATTACCATCGTGAAATCGTCTCTTGCACTTTCTCTTGGTCTGGTTGGTGCCCTTTCAATCGTACGTTTCCGCACAGCGATTAAAGATCCAGAGGAATTGATATTTCTCTTCTTCGCCATTGCAATTGGCCTGGGTTTGGGAGCGGATCAACGCATTCCCACCGTTGCTTCTGTGACCGTGATTCTGGCCTATCTGTTAATCCGGTCTTTGATTGGAAGAAAACGAAAGGGTTCACATAGTCTTTTCCTCAATATTCAGCTCAATTCAAATGGAAATGATTCAGGTGTATTCACCAGTGTTAACCAAATGCTGGTTGATCAACTTCATGAATTAGATCTTCGTCGTCTGGATCAGGCAAACGGCCGTTTGCAGCTTACCTATTATGTAAATATCAAAGACCAATCCTTGCTGGTCGGTGTGATGGATACATTGAAGAATACATATCCCGATAGCTCCATTAGTTTGATTGAGCAGAATAACCTTCTTGGAGGATAAGTTTCTTTGAAAATCGTCAACTCCAATAATATTCCGGTAAAAAAGCCAAAGACTCGGTTAACATTCAGCCAAATCCGAAATTCCTGGATAGTCCAGGGTTTGTTACTTATTGCTGTTTTTGCCGCAGGTATGCTGGCTTACCGCGTGGGTGTTTTTCGACCCGTATATACTGAGATTAAGCATTTCCTTAATGATGGCTGGTCAGGGGTTACGCTCGGCGGTCCAGTGGAAGAAATATACAAGAATGTTACCGATGAAATGCGTCTATATCAGAATAATGGCCTACCCACTCTATATCTGGATATGCCGTTTGAGAGTTATCAACAACTCCTGGAGAAGCGAGATGAGGCGGTAAGGCTGGGAATATTAATCACTTCTGATGAAGATTATGTTCCTGCCACAGTTCAACTAGGCGATGGTAATAAACTGGATGCAGAAGTACGTCTCAAAGGAGACTGGACAGATCACCTTCAAGGAGACAAATGGTCTTTCCGAATTGAACTCAAAGAAGATGGAGAGATTTTGCATACGCGCAAGTTTTCCATCCAGGCCCCTGAAACTCGAGAGTATTTACGAGAATGGGCGTTTCACGAGAACTTGATGAAAGAAGGTGTGCTCACCACTCGCTATGATTTTGTTAATGTCCTCCTTAATGGAAAACTGCTGGGAGTATACGCATTTGAAGAGAATTTCGCAACTGAATTAATGGAATCCCAGGGCAGACGGCAAGGGGTAATCATTCGCTTTGATGAAGACCTTTTCTGGGATAACACTGCCAATTTTTGGTCCGTGGGTCAAACTGGAAAAGGCACTTTCATGACCACGGATGAGTTAAGCGCGAACATCACCCCATTTTCTGCTTCGAAAATTGCACAAGACCCGGTTTTGTCTGCCGAGGCGCAAACCGCCACAGATCTATTACGTGCTTACCAAATGGGAGAGCGCCCGGCTTCTGAAGTGTTTGATTTACCTTTGATGGGACGATTCTTTGCCCTGAGCGATTTGTGGTCAGCTTGCCATGGCGCCTTCTGGCATAATATGCGTTTTTACTATAACCCAATCTCTGGCTTACTTGAGCCAGTTGGTTATGATAATGAGCCTTTTCAATGGTGTGATCAAGGACATACCATTGTGAGTAGTTTTATTCAAAAAAGCCTGTTCAATGACCCGGATATCCGCGCCGCCTATGTATCTGAGCTGGCGCGAATTGCGGATGAAGAATACGTGGAAGCATTTAAAGCCGAGTTTGAAAAAAAGCATAACGAATTGAGTTCTGCCCTGAAAATCGAATATCCGGGTGAAGAGGTTGGCGTGCCATGGGACAAACTCACCGGTCGCGCCACAAATTTGCATCAAGAAATTCGGCCTGCGGCTGCAATCCGGGGAGCTTATTCGTTAATTGGATTTGACTCAGAATCCACAAATGTTCATTCTATCAATCTGGATTTAATTAATTTGATGATTGTTCCCGTGGAGATTACCCGGCTAGAAATTGATGATAAACCCGTGTTAACAGATCAATTACCGATCTTACTGCCTATGGTGATGAATCCGGATGATGCGAAATATATTCCGGTTCAGGTTTCAATCCCATTGGATTCCGTTGAAACCATCGATCCGGAAAACATTAAAGTAACGGTATTTACCCGGCTGGTTGGTATGACGGAAGAATCTCCAATCAGTCTTGCCGGTTTGCGTTTACCCGATCCTCTTGAGATTGGTCCCACGCCTAATCAACCAACCAAACAAGAAGTCTTAAATCAGCATGAATTCTTAACCAACCCGAATGATGACGCAAGAATGCTGGTTGTATCTCCAGGAAATTGGATGGTACATGGAGACTTAATCCTTCCCGCCAATGCGGATTTGATTATTCCCCCTGGAACAACCCTGAATTTTGAGCCGGGAGCAATTTTGTATGCAACTGGTTCGGTTCACCTGAAAGGGGTCGCTTCTCAACCAGTTATCCTTACCGCACAAGACAAGGAAGTCGGTTGGGGTGGCATGGTCGTGCTAAACTCTCCTGATCCATCCAACTGGAATTATGCCATCATTGAGCGCACAGCAGGCATTGAACGAGGGGGTTGGATCTTAACCGGCGGGATTACCTTCTTCCAAAGCGACATCAATCTTGATCATGTATTCATCGGAAATAACATGACAGAGGATGCAATTAATGTTGTGCATGGGAAGTTCAGTTTCACAAATTCGGAGTTTGCCTACACATTCGCAGACGCGTTTGATTCTGATTTCTCTACCGGTATTATTGAAAATTGTAACTTCCATGACATTACCGGTGACGCTGTGGACGTGAGCGGAACTACTGCGACGGTTAAGAATACGATTTTTGAACACATTATTGATAAGGGTGTTTCAGTCGGCGAGAAATCAGATGTAACTATCCAGGCAGCCATCATGAATGATGTGAACATTGGTGTAGCCAGCAAAGATCTCTCCAAGACATTGGTACTGGAAACAAAAATGAATGATGTTCATTTTGCTGGTTTAGCAGCGTATATTAAGAAACCGGTCTATGGCCCGGCATCAATTGAAGCTCCTGACATTGAATTTACCAATACGGTCACAAAGACGTTAGTGCAAACCGGAAGCACCATCCTGTTATATGGTGAGCCGGTAAATACCATTGACATGAATGTTGACCAACTTTACCAAGAGCATATCCTGGGGAATTAAACCTTGTTTGATATCGATTTAGCCTCCCAGCGCCATGAAATAAAAATGGTTTTTGAGAATACAAGCCGATTTGAAGTTGAAACCTGGATTCGCTTGCATTCGCGCGCATTTGTTACCGCCTTTCCAAATCGAAGAGTGAATAACCTGTATTTTGATACTGGTTCTTTCGACTCCTATAATGATCATATTTCCGGAGCTCATGAACGACGGAAACTTCGTTTCCGGTGGTATGGGAATGACCTCCAGCGAGGTCTAGGACAAATTGAGATAAAGCACAAAACCGATATGGTGGGATGGAAAGACACTTGTCCTATCCCCAGCCCGATTGAGTTGGATCGGTTTTCCTGGTCTGAAATCCGAGAAACCATGTGCCAACATACCCGAGGCGCATTCTCAGAGTTGATCGCCACCAGCCAACCCATGTTGATTAATTCGTATGAACGGCAGTATTATATTACTGCGGATGGAATGATCCGGTTGACGTTAGATTACGATATTCGTGGCTATGATCAAACACTCAGCATAAATCCCAACTTCATTTTTCCCTTACCAGCCAGGGATTTGGTGATTATCGAATTCAAAGCTCCTCCAAGTCAGATCAAGGATCTGGCAAATGTAATGGCTGAATTTCCCTTACCGGTGGAAGCCTTTTCAAAGTATGTGGAGTTAACCACCCGTATTTTTGATTCTTGATTGGATGAAAAAATACCGAAAAGAATAAACTGCTGGTGAATAACAAAAAAATTTCGAAATCCGGCTTGGTAACCAAGACTACCATCGTTGCGCTAATGCTCGGTGGTAGCTTTTTGGCTGGAATCATTGCCCAAAAACAAGGTTATCCTCATCTATTAAAACAATTCTTTATTCAGACTTTTTCAGATAGACCACCAGAAGTTTTTGTTGAGGAGAATCAGCAGCCAGAAGAATCTGTACCAGAACCCGAGATAGATACTGAAATAGTTGAACAAGCGCTGACGATTCAATCCTGGCAGGTAAGTCTAAACGGTAAGGGTATTTCTCCTTCAGTAGAAGAATCCTCATTTCTTGCTTTAGGACATATCTATGGCAAACCGGGCGATTCAAACCAACACCCTGCCAGCACGTTGATTGCAATGGTTCCAATCATCAATCAATTGCATCCGAATATGGTTTTCTCTTTAGGCGATATGGTTCCAGAACCAACCATGGAATACATTGATCAGCTCGAAGAAGATGTGTTTCAAAAACTGGATATGCCCATTTTCAATGCCCCAGGCAACCATGATGTTCGGAATCGAATTCTATATGAACAAAGGTATGGCCCCACCTATTATCGCTTCCAAAATGGACCAGCCATCTTTATCGTTTTAGACACCGAGATAGACCCCGGAAAAATAACTGAAAATCAAAAAGTGTTTTTGGAAAAAGCGGTCAATCAAGCGCTTGAAAATAGTGAAATAAAATATATCTTCATACTCATGCATAAAGTTCTTTTTGTGCCTCCAGAAACCCTGCGCATCTTATTTGAAAGTGATGTCACCACCGCGGCTCCCAATGCCAAAGATTTTTATTTCGACCATGAGTTTGAACCCATTATGGAGAAAATTCTGATACCAGCTGCTGCCCAAAAACCAGTTTATTTATTTGCCGGGGATGTGGGCGCTTGGGGTGGAAACTTTTCACCCTATTATCAGAAACACCCTGATGCAGACCTGACCATGATGGCCGCGGGTTTTGGGGATAGTGAATTCGATGTGGCAATTTGGGTTCAATACTCTATAGAGGATCTGCAAATTTCTTTTATTCGATCAGATGGAGAATATATCCCAAATTATTCTCAATATAATCTGGATTATTATCTGGATCAAATAAATTAATTTTAAATCGCCGTTTTTTGATTTTTCATAATTCCTCCTCTAAAATGATTGACACCTTGGCTTGCTCGCGGTATCCTTAAGCCACGTCCGGGTGGGACCGGCGCGGCAGAAACCACCGAACCCCGCCAGGTCCGAGAGGAAGCAGCGGTAAGGAGGCAACTCTGGGCGCCGCCGGGATACCTGCCCGGACTATTTTATTCCAAGAGAATGGCAGATGAATTTAGACACTCCCCCTGTTTGCAACTATGAAGGTTCCGATTATCAGCAGAGTTTCTGGGAAAAAGGTGGGCGCGCATATGAGGACGCGGTTGAAGCAATTGCGTTAAAACGTCTACTACCCAAAAATGGATCAAAAATGCTTGAGTTGGGAGCGGGCGCTGGTAGAAATACACACCGCTATCAGGGTTACGAACAGATAGTCCTGGTTGACTATTCCACCACGCAACTCCAGCAAGCCCGTGGAAGATTAGGGGATGCTGATCGATATAAATATGTGGCCGCCGATATTTATCACTTGCCATTTGTCGAAGGGCTATTTGACGGCGCGACCATGATCCGCACTTTACATCACATGGCAGACGCGCGGGCCGCATTGGATCAGGTCCGTTCAGTATTGCAAACCGGCGCCACTTTCATCTTGGAATATGCCAATAAGCGAAATCTAAAGTCTATCATCCGGTATGCTTTTCACCGCCAGGCATGGAACCCATTCTCCCCTGAGCCAATTGAATTTGCCGATTTAAATTTCGACTTTCACCCCCTCACCGTGCGCGCCTGGTTGGGATTAAGCAAATTTTCAATCCAACGCACTTTAACGGTTTCTCACTTCCGGGTAGGTTTCCTCAAACGGATTGTTCCATTAAAACTTCTGGTTTGGATGGATCAAGTACTGCAATTGACTGGAAAATGGTGGCAACTTTCTCCAAGTGTGTTCTTACGCACCAAAGCCATCGGCGAAACGCCTGCGATTACTGAAGGATCTTTCTTCAAATGCCCTTCTTGCGGCACACCCTTGCAAGATACTCCGCCCGAATTGATTTGTGAAAATTGCAAGTTGGTTTTCCCTGTGAAAGATGGAATTTATGACTTTCGGGTGAAAGCATAGTCTTTTCAATCTTTTTAGCAAGAGATGTTCACCTATTTATAAACACTCACCGAAATATGTCTTAATGGTGAGTGCTTTTGTTAAACTAATTTTGGGGGACCAATAATTCATTTTTAGCAAGATCATGTTATTCTTGTTTGGTTGACAGCCCTTAAGATTGTTTTGTATACTCTCAAAATAGAAAGATGTTTTCAGGGGAATGGGGATTTCTTAATATTGTGGGGTTTGATTGATTTCAGAGCCTAAGGCTATAATTCGTACAAAATTTTAATTCACCAAAAATATATCATGACTAATTATTCTAATAAAACCATTCGAATAAAAATCCTTGCTTTCTTGCTCATTGGAACTGGGATCATCCTGCTATTAATCGGCCTGGTACCAACCGCATGGTTACACCAAATCCTTGATCCGCTTACATCTGATAACAATATGGCTGCTTTGGATTTACCCCAGGTTGGTGTAGCGCGGATCGGAATCGCTGTATTGGGAGTGATTTCACTGCTGGTTGGATTAATAAGTTTAACCAAACCCGATAAAATGAATTTGGTTTTCCAATGGTTGCAGCGATTCCACAATGATTTTTCAGTAGATAATCGCCGCCTTTTCAAAGAACTTTTAATAAACTTTCCTAAAGGATGGGAATTTCTAATCCTGATTATGGTCATGGCTGCCGGTTTTTATACCCGCCTGGTGCTCTTACCTGCCCCAATGCAGTACGATGAAGCAGTAACCTTTAATGATTTTGCCTCACGTTCATTTATCGCAGCCATTAGTGATTATTCTCTTCCCAATAATCATGTTTTCCATACTTTATTGGTTCACATCGCATTTCGATTATTTGGAGATGCCCCCTGGATTGTCCGCCTTCCTGCATTCCTGGCCGGAATACTTTGCATTCCAACCGCCTACATTATGGGGCGAATTCACTACAATCGTAATGTTGGATGGATGGCTGCTGCCCTGGCTGCATGGTGGCCGCAGATGGTTTTCTATTCCGCAAACGCGCGTGGATATTCTTTGCTGGGTTTTTTTAGTTTGATAAACTTTGTTTTGGCTGGAGTGATATTAAAAAGGCGTAGTCTCGCTGCCTGGTTTTGGATGGGATTGGTTTCTGCGCTGGGGTTATTTACTGTCCCTGTTATGGCATACTCTTTGGGTATCCTTTACTTATGGTTATTGGTTTCATTCATTTTTAGTGAAAACCAAAAGAATTACCAGCCAAAGCAGTATTGGACCGCATTGATCGCCACCGGAATCACGACTCTGACGTTGACCGTTATTCTTTACCTGCCAGTTTTATTTGTTTCGGGCCCAGATTCATTATTCGGAAATAAATTTGTGCGCTCTTTCACCTGGGGAGAATTCACAGATCGCCTGCCCTTCTTCCTGGATGATATCTGGATGCGGTTCACCCAGGAGATGCCATGGTATGCCATTCTCCTCATCTTACTGGGCTTGGGATTATCGATTCTTCTTCATCGTAAAATCTCGCAATTCAAAATTCCAGTTCTGGCTGTGGCATTGCTGTTTTTTGTTGTAGTCATGCCAATTCAACGTCCAGAAATGCTCTCAAAGCTGTTTTTCTTCAGCCTGCCCCTTTTAGCTGTTTGGGCAGCTGCTGGTTGGGGTGCAATATTGCAATTGTTCCCCCGGAAGAATTTGGAATTCGTTATTTCCCTTTTGATCATGGGAATATTTGCAGGCAGCAGTATATGGCAATCTTTACCGAATCAGCCATACTTGAGCGGAGCCACTGGTGTTCACCAACAAATTGTTGAGTGGATCGAACCTTGTATGGAAGAAAACGACATTGTGTTGGTGGATTTCCCGGTAGATGCGCAGATCTTATATTACGCGCGACGGGCAGGATTGTCTTTGGATGCATTTAGAGAACTCGAACAGGTGAATTACCAAAGGGCTTTCGTATTGGTCAATCCTGTCGAGGGGCAATCTCTGGAAAGCGTGGCAACAAAACGCGATCTTCTGATTCCACTTGATTTGGAAACCGCGAAGGAACAAACGCGAATTAATGTAATTGAAATTTACACAGTGACCCCCGCCCAGTGAAACTCCGAGTGGTTTTTCACTTGCCCCCTAATGCAATATGAATTTTGGAAACTGAAGGTGCAGGTTTTGCTCTCAACTCTAAACAACTGCTATTTCTGAAAAGAAAAGTTCCAGAATTTTAATCAGATCACTTGGATATGGACGAACAGCCTATTGACAAGTGATTTTTGATTTGCTATACTAATTCTAGTCTTCTAGAACACTAGAATTCAAAAATGGAACCCTGGATACAATTATGCCTAGATCAAGTCACCCACTCCCCCTTTATATTCAAATCGCGGACCGCATAAGGCGGAAAATCGCCAGCGGAGAAATTCCCGCGCAATCAAAGCTTCCTACCCAAAGAGATCTGGCAGAAAAATATAAAACCACTTTGATGACTGTCAGACAGGCTTTAGAAGTGCTGGAAGACGAGAATTTAATCCGTTCAGAACATGGAGTTGGTACATTTGTGATTGGCACAGGTGTTCAAGAAGACAACATCCGCATCCTGTCATTCAGCAACGAAATGAAACAGCGCTCCCGTTCCATCGAAACAAGATTACTTTCAAAGGAAAAACTTGTCATCAACGCGGCGGCCTGCCGGGCTTTGGACCTGCCTGAAGGCACACCATTGGGAAGGATCGATCGTCTGCGGTTATATAACGGCTTGCCAATAGTACTTCAGCACTCCTATTTGCCCCCAGAATTATCTTCCGTCATTGATACATACACTCCGCAGAGCGCTCTATACGAACAAATCCGTAATGCAGCAGGCGAAGTCGTTGCCATGACAAGAGAAATATTACGTCCCATCACACCTTCTTTAGAACAAGCAAGTTTATTGGATTGCCCACCCGAATCAAGCGCATTGCTTTCCATGCGGATCAGTTTGAATCATAATGATCGTCCCTTGGTTTACGATGAAGCATTGCTACATGGTGGAAGATTCCTTATCACCACAGAACGGATTGGTCACCGCACCTCCTATCGCTACAATTTGATTGTAGAGGACAACACCGACCTGATTAGCTTACTCAAAGAAATCGAATAACTCTAATCCCCTGGAGGGGTCATGTCTGGAAACCCAGTCTTGCAACTCAAGGGTATTCTCAAAGAATACCCCGGTATTCGTGCTGTTAATCACGCATCCCTGGAACTTATGCCTGGAGAGGTTCACGCGCTGGTTGGTGAAAACGGGGCGGGAAAATCCACCTTGATAAAGATTATGGCGGGTGTGGTTAGGCCAGATGCGGGAGAAATCTGGTTGAATGGCGATCAAATATCTATTCATAGCGGTAGTGACGCATATCGTTTGGGACTCAGCTTCATTCATCAAGAATTAAACTTGGTGAATTATTTGAGTGGCGCCGAGAATATTTTTCTGGGAAGGCCTTACCCAAAAACATCAGTTGGAACTGTAAATTGGAAGAAATTGTACCGGCAAGCGCAAGAAATTTTGGATCGGTTAGGTGTGCACGTTCCCGTGAATATCCCGGTCTGTCGTCTTTCGCGCGGTGATCAATCCATGATTTCTATTGCCCGAGCATTTGCCGGTGATGCAATGATATATGTGATGGATGAACCCACCGCTTCACTCACCGATGAGGAAATTCGCAATCTTTTCAAAGTGATAGAAATGCTGCAATCAAAAGGAGCAGCTATTCTCTACGTTTCTCACCGTCTGGAAGAAATATTTGAAATTTGCAATCGCGTAACCGTGATGCGAGATGGTAATGTGATTGCGACCCATCCAATTGAGCAGATTAATCAAAGCGAAATGATCCGCTTGATGATTGGCAGAAAGATGGATGAAACAGTTCCACCCCCTGAGGCAGAAATTGGAGAAAAAGTATTTGAAGTAAAAGGCTTATCCGGACACACTGTCTCAGACATCAATTTTTCACTACATAAAGGTGAAATTGTAGGTCTTGCAGGATTGGTTGGATCCGGAAGAACCGACATATTACGAATCATTTATGGCGCAGATCCAATATCGACAGGAGAACTCAATCTTTTTGGCGGAAATTATTTGCCTAAGACTCCCGCAAAAGCAATTCAAAATGGGTTTGTCTTAGTACCGGAAGAGCGGCATTCTCAAGGGTTAGTGTTAGGACGTTCAATCCTTGAAAATATCACTCTGCCTTCTGTTGGGCGTCTTTCTCACAAAGGTTTGTTCTTAAATCGAAAACGGGAGCAGAAAGAAGGAAAGATTACCAGTCAGGCAGTCCGCCTGAAAGCCAGTTCTTTACAGCAAAAAGTCGGGCAATTATCGGGTGGGAACCAGCAAAAAGTTGTCTTTGCCCGATGGATGATTGAAGACCCGAAGGTGCTTTTATTAGATGAACCAAGCCGCGGAGTTGATGTGGGTGCTCGATATGAAATTTACAAAATCATCCGCGAAATGGCAGCCCGAGGGGTGGCAATATTGTTAGTTTCCTCCGACCTGACCGAAATACTGGGTTTATCTGACCGGGTTTTGGTCATGCGGGAGGGAAAAATGGTCAAAGAACTGCCCGCGAAAGGGCTGACTCAAGAAACAATTCTGCGATATTGTTACGGAGAAGAAAAATGAGCCAAACAGAAATGGTGATCAAAAAAACCAAAAACCGCATTGATGTTGGTGATTGGCTTCGAAAATGGGGAACATTGGTTGGATTCTTAACCCTCATTGTTGTTTTTTCTGTTTTGAGGCCGGACGCATTCCCCTCATACCGCAATTTGAGAAACATTGTTGAGCAAGCGGCTACTTTGGCAATTGTAGCGTCAACCGTTACCCTCGTTATGGTTACAGGTGACTTCGATCTTTCCGTTGGAACTCTGGCCTCATTATCCGGAGTGGTCGTTGCCGATTTGATGACAAGAGGATTAGGAATTCTTCCAAGCGTATTAATTGCCCTGGCAGTAGGTGGATTGGGTGGATTAATCAACGGTGTATTGGTTTCATATGGCGGACTTTCCGCTTTTGTGGCTACCCTCGCCACCATGACAGCTTACGGTGGTCTGGCATTGTTATACACCGATGGAGCCACGATATTCAGCGGGATCCCTGAAGGTTTTCGTTGGTTTGGACAAAGCAGTCTTGGTCCAGTACCCGTGCCCGTACTGATTATGGTGATTGTAGTTGGATTAGCATGGCTGGTGATGGAACAGACTGTTTTTGGGCGCCGCCTATACGCTATTGGCGGAAACGCGGAAGCCTCTCATCTGGCAGGAATTAATGTCAGGCAGCTTCGAATGTTTTCCTATGTTCTTTCAGGGATAGGCGCAGCATTGGCAGGGATTGTGCTTACCAGCCGCCTTTTTTCCGCCCACCCTCAAGCGGGGAACCCTTTCATGCTTAATGCCGCGGCAGCTGTATTTCTTGGAGCAACTGCCTTTCGCGAAGGCGAACCTCACGTTTTGGGCACCTTATTAGGTGTATTCATTATGGGTGTATTGGGTAATGGTTTGAATATATTGGGAGTCAATTCCTATATTCAATCCATACTGACGGGCGCCATCATTGTTGCCGCTGTATTACTTTCCGGCCTTTCAAGCCGTAAACGGAGCTAAATATGATTTCAATCAAAGCCGCTTTCAATAACGCTCATCAAAACGGAAGGATAGCGCTGATCGGATACCTCCCTGTTGGATTTCCTGATCGCCAACGCTTCTTGGAGGCAGCCCAAGCCGCCTTTGAAGCCGGACTGGATATTTTGGAAATTGGTATGCCTACCCGCGAAGCATCATTTGATGGCCAGGTCATTCGAACTGCCCTGGAAGAGGCATACCGGATAGGTATAACAGTGGATGAAGCCCTGGAGCTTGGAGCACAGGTAACAAACAGCACTGGTGGATCTGGATTGGCAATGTTTTACAAGGATGCCCTTTGTGGAATGTCTGAGGACGAGTTTTTGGATCACTGCGCTGAATTAAAAATATCAGGCATACTTCCGGTGGATATTGTTGGACAGAATTGGCTTTCACTGGCAAAAAAGGCAATCCATAAAAACGTGTCTCCGGTGGGATTTGTTACCGCCAATATGGAGAGCTTGGAAATGGACTCCATTCTAAAGAATTCAGGTGGGTTTGTTTACCTGCAAAGCTACAACGGTCCCACCGGTGAACCCGCAACATTAGGATTGGAAGTGCAACAAAGGATTTCCTCTGTTCGAGATCAAATGAATGGCACCCCCCTTCCAATTGCAGTTGGATTCGGAATTCGTAATGGGGCTGATGTTGCACGAGTTGCTGAATTGGGAGCTGATGGAGCAATCGTGGGTACGGCTTTGGTTGAAGCTGCGGTAAAAGGCCCACAAGCCACCACCGCTTTGATTCAAGAAATGGTAGAAGGCGCTTTTCGCAAGGAGTAAACCCATGCAAACCGTAATTTCGTTGGATATCGGCTCAACCGGCACTAAAGCTTGCCTTATAAACCAGACTGGCAAAATCCTTGCCGCGACATATCAACGATATAACACCTACACCGATGGGAGGAATGTGGAGCAGGCTCCTCTGGATTGGTGGCAGGCGGTTTGTACCGGCATCAATGAACTGACCAAAGATCAGGATCTAAAGAACCTTGAGACAATTGTCCTTAGTGGTCAGATGCAAAATCTGATTTTAGTTGAGCCAGAATATCCGCGGACAATACTGTATTCAGATACTCGAGCTGAAGCTGAAGCAATTCTCGTAGACAAAATTTTGTCAACAAAGAATCTAAATGAGATCACGGGGAATCTCCAGGATGCATCCAGCCTGTTGGCGAAGTTACTTTGGATAAAGAAAAACTGGCCAGATGCCTTTCGACAATCAAATGGCCTATTGTTTGGGGCTCACGATTATATCGCCTGGAAAATGACGGGGGCCAAAATAGTAGATTTTACAACCGCATCAACAACAGGCTTATTTTGTTTGAATCGAAATTCATGGGCTGATCAATTTTTCGATGAACTCGATTTACGTCAGGATTGGTTACCACAATTGACTTCCGCGGGAGAAATTGTAGGTTATCTATCGGATCCGGCAGCTCAAGCATGTGGATTGCCAGCTGGATTGCCCGTGATTGAAGGGGCTGGGGACGCTGCTACCGCCACAATGGGCTCGGGTGCTGGAGAACCAGGTCAGATATATGTATACCTTGGCACAAGCGGTTGGCTGGCAGGCACAGTAAGCGGGGAACCAGTAGATCCACAAACCGGTATCTTTAATCTGCGCCACCCAAATCCCGATTACCTCATTCAAATTGGGCCCATGATTACAGCTGCAGGGAATTTTGAATGGTTGAAACGCGTTTTTGGTGAGTTGGAAACAAAAGCAGTTGGGAAACCAGAAGATCAGGCCTATGAATTAATAAACCAGATCGCGTCGATCGCTCCCGCTGGGAGCCATGGCTTGTTGTATCTGCCTTACCTTGCAGGAGAAAGAGCACCTTTTCGCGACGCCAATGCCCGGGGTAGTTTCATAGGACTCAATTTCTCAACAGAGCGCGGTGATATATACCGCTCGGTGTTGGAAGGTGTTGCTTTCTCAATGAGGAGCATTTATCAAGCAATGATCCTGGAAAATCACACCCCAGGAAGAATCACGCTAACAGGTGGAGGCGCCAATTCAACGCTTTGGGCACAAATCTTTGCTGATATCTTCAATTGTAAGGTTTGCATTTTACAAGACCCCGCCAACGTTGGCACACGTGGCGCGGCAATGATCGCCGGTCGAACCCTGCAGTGGTTTCACGAAGCTAATCAGATTGAGCAATTCTATCCTGTGGATAAATCTTTTTCACCCCATCCAGAGAATGCTGCTGTTTATGATCAGATTTTTCCCATCTTCTGTCAGGCGTATCCTGGTTTGAAGCCAGTTTTTGACAAAATGGCTTCAGCTGGTTTGCATAGCAGGTAAATTTTGGATCAGATTAGGTTATTTACCAAACAAGAGGAGAAAAAATGAAAAGGATCAGGTTGTGGACGATAATTTGCGGATTAGTCATTATGAGCATGGTATTAATGGCTGGATGTGCTCCTGCTGAAAGCGCAGATGCTGCCGCGAAGAAGAGAGTGGCGGTAGTAACCCCATATATGGCAAATGAAACCACGAAATACGTAATTGACCAGTTCAAAGCTGCGGCAGAGGCAAAGGGCTGGGAAGTGACGGTCACCGATACGGCTGGTGATTTTAACCTGCTGGTCAGCCGGATTGAAGACGCCGTCAGTCAAAAAGTGGATGCGATTGTCTTGGGTATGGGTGATCCCTCGCAAATGGCAAAAGGTTTGGAAGCAGCCCAAAGTGCTAATATCCCGGTTTTTGGTCTGGATGCAGGAATAGCTCCAGGAGTAATCCTGAATGTAACTTCGGATAACTCTGACCTGGGAAAAACCAGCGCGGATGCACTGGCAAAAGCGATTGGAGAAAAAGGGAATGTGATTATGTTCACTCATGATCCCCACCCTGGTGTTCGCGAGCGTGCCGCTGCGGCTGAAGAAGCATTCAAGGCTTATCCCGAGATCACCATTATTGAGAAGAAACACATCGATGTCCCGGGGCCATTGGATAATGCGCGAAAAATAACGGAAGATTTATTAACCGCTTATCCTGAAACTGGATCTATCGCCGGTATCTGGGCAGGTTGGGATGAGCCCGCGATGGGTGCTTATCAAGCAGCTGAAGCAGCCAACCGTCCAGAAATTTTGATGGTGGGTATCGATGGAACCGATTTTGCACGGGCTGAAATTGCTAAAGGTGGAGCATTCATTGGCTCAGTGGCGCAGGATTTTGATGGGATGTCGGCCAAATTGGTGGAATTGATTGATCAGTACTTCAATGGTCAAAAACCCACAGAAGAATGGTATAAAATTCCCGGAAAATTGATCACCAAGGACAATGTGCAGTAAAGAAAAAGTATCACTTTATTGACATCAAAGGGGCTGTTTCAAAATTTTTTGAGACAGCCCCTACTATTTTCCAGACAACTGGACCCGATCTTTTTTGGTCTAAAACTGCGTTGGTTCCTTTATCTAAACCTTTAGAAGAGAGATTTTTATTACTTTCAAAATATATTTAAATTATGATCATTATCCAACGATCAATCTTTATCCTTCTTCAGGATTTCAAACATTAATCACTTCTTTTACCACTTCTTCAAGAATTTGATCATTCATTTCAATTTGGCAACTCGCTTCCATCTCTGTCAACCAGGCTATTGCTTTTTCTCTGGCATCTACCTCAGTTGAAGAATGAGCCAACAATGCTTGCAGTAGATTGATCGCTTTCCGATTCTCCCCCATCAATTGCAGTACCCTGGAATAATTTACACTGACTCTGGCTACCAGGTCAATCCCATTGATATCCAAAGCCAATTGAATCGCTTGAAGAAAATATTGTTGACTTTTTTCCAACATATTTTTGGCGCAATAAATTTCACCCAGGCTGTTCAAACAAACGATAATCGTCCAATGTTCCTCTAATTCTTCCGCGATACTTAAAGCCTGTTCTGAATAATTTAACGCGGCTGTGTAATCCCCCTGCACGGTTGCCAGTTCACCTAGATTACTATAGGCAAGCGCGACACCATCACGGTCACCAATTTCGTTGCAGATGCTTAAACTCGCGTGATAATACTCATCTGCCTGAGCATAGTTTTCTTGCAAATGAGCAATCGTTCCTAAATTATTAGGCATAATCGCTTGGTTATAACGATCATCCAAATCAGTGCTGATATCCAGACACGCTTTAATAAGCTTAATCGCTAACTCATAATTTCCTTCGTAACATACCAGATCCCCCACACGGTTAAGCACAATGGCAGCTGGCGTAGTTCGGGAATCCACTGTGCCTTCACCCAAGTTTTTACGAATCCGAGCTGCGGTTTCATTCATACAAATATCTGCTGCGGTCTTCCGAATCTGCCAGCTCAATGGATCTACGGGATTGTGATTCTCTTGATAGGAAGTAAAGTCGAGTACCTGTTACAGGATAATTGTTGATCCAAAGATGCGGGCAAACTGCTCAGCATGAGGGATGGCTTGTTCCGCGAGTGCTGACCCATCCAGTGGTACCAGGATACGGTTAAACATAGTCGCTCACTCCTTATGCTTTCAATCGGTGTTGCAACTTGCCTTTACGATTTAAAAACGCGTGATCCAAGACCGTTCAACCAGCCTTTTGCAATATCAGCGCTCAATTATTATATGAATAAAAAACTATAAAAGTCCCTGTAAAAATCTATCAAAAATCTATCATATAGGTAACCGGCACTATTGCGATCGAAGCCAAGTTATCAGATTAAAACGAGAAAGGGGATCTGCAAAAAGTGTATAATTAATTTAATGGATGTGAGGCTCTACACAGAAATTGGATAGACTGAAGCATCTCCACTACTTAACATTCAATTCAACCTTCCTAACGTAGAGATGAAGCTTATCTCTACGTTTTTTAGATATCAAAAGGCTTAGTCGGGTTATATGGATGAGCCCTCGTCCCTGACACATATATTGTTTTGAAAGTTTGTTATGCTCAAAAGAAACAAAATTGGTTTGGAAATGAATGTATTGCTGGAGGATTATCCCTCCCTCCAACAGATATTGCAGAATATTAAACAAGTGGTGTGGATGCTGGACCAGGATACTGGTCAAATTCTCTATGTAAGCCCTGCTTTTGAGAGCGTCTGGAATCGCACTCGCAAAAGTCTCTACGAAGATCCGAGGATATTGATCAAGAGCGTTCATCCGGAAGACCGGGTGAAAGTATTGTCAGCAAGCCCTGAAGATAATCACAAATCTGTAAATCAGTCCTACCGGATATTGCGTCCGGATGGGAGCGTACGCTGGGTTTCTGCTCAAATCTTTCTGATCCATGAAGCATCGCTGAATGCGACCTATCAGATGTGTGTTGCAGAGGATATTTCCGATCAAAACCAGGTCGATCAGACCCTACGCAAGGCTCTGGACCGTTCTCGTGAGCAGTTTGCCCTCAGCCGGCGAATGAGTCTAGCACGGAAACCGGAAGCTGTGCTTAAAACGCTTATGTCCGCCTCGAAATTGCGTTCCGCGAAACACGCAACTGTCTTGTTCTTTGAAGCCCCTTCAGGGGGGCCTTCTCATGAGATTGAAATCATTACATCCTGGTCATCTTTGTCCTATCCTGGCAGTCCTGGTTTTGCCGAATCATTGAGCGAAACCTCTCTTTTCGAAGATCTTGCGATACTGGATCTGATCCATCCAATAAAACCGGTGATCGTTTCGGATATTACCAAAGACCAACGCCTGACACCTCAGGTAAAAAATTTGCTAAAGAGAGTACAAATCCAGACTCTAGCTATTTTTCCTATGGTCTCTTTAAGTAACTGGTTGGGTTGTCTGGTGGCATTTTTTCCCCAGAAAACAAATTTCGAACCAATTGAGCTGCGGCATATCAAAGTTTTGGTCGACCAGGCTACGATCACATTATACAATCTCAAATTGTTGAAGACCGAAGCCGAATCCCGCCATGAAGCAGAACGGGCTAATGAAATCAAGACCCAATTCTTAGCCATGATTTCTCATGAATTACGAACGCCATTAACTTCCATTATAGGCTTTACAAACACCCTCCTCGCCGAAGATGTTGTTTGGGAGGCGGATGAAGAACGCGATTTTATCCAGACGATTGAGCAAGAAGCCAATCGCCTTCAGGAATTGATTGACCACCTGCTGGACCTCTCGCGCCTAGAAGCGGGTATGTTACCAATTTCGCGAGAACCGTATTCTCTACACGAGATTATTAATGATTCCTTGCCGCAGTTTCATACCTTAACAAGCGAATACATCCTAACTATTGATCTGCCTGCCAACCTACCTCTGGTTTACGTAGACCCCAAACGGATCGCCCAGGTATTAGTCAACCTGGTAAGAAATGCTTCTGCCTATTCCACCAAAGGGACTGGAATCAACATTTCGGCTAAAGTGCGGAGAAGTTTTGTTCAAATTAATGTTAATGATGAAGGACCGGGTATACCACCGAGTGAACACAAAAGAGTCTTTAAGGCTTTTCAGCGTGGAAAAGACTTGAATAATGGAGTAGTGAAAGGTGCTGGATTAGGATTAGCCATCTGCAAAGGGTTGATTGAAGCACACGGTGGCCGAATTTGGATTAGGAAAAAAAACACTCCCGGAACAACTGTTTCTTTTACCATCCCGCTTATTCCAGCTCATCTACCAGCCAACTCGCCAGAAAAAGAATAAAATCTATGGGAAATATTCTAATTGTTGAAGATGATCCAAACATCCGCAAACTCGTGCGCGTTAACCTGGTCAAACGTGGATATACCGTCAGCGAAGCAGAAGACAGCCATCAGGCAATCGCCCTCTTTCAGTCTGAAAGAGTGGACCTGGTTCTGCTGGACATGGTTCTCCCAGGTCTTTCAGGGGTAGATATATGCGTTTGGATACGTGCCCGTTCCGATGTACCAATCATTGTATTGAGCGCGCACTCCGAAGAAGACCTGAAAGTAGCCGCGCTCGATGCAGGCGCAGATGACTACGTAACAAAACCATTCGGGCAGGAAGAGTTACTGGCAAGAGTCCGTGCATTCCTGCGGAGATCCTATACACATTCAAAAAAAAATGCTTCTGATTCAAAAATCCAGATTGACGAACTGCGGATTGACCTGGAAGCAAGCCGCGTGTTTATTGGTGATGAGGATTTGCATCTCACCCGAACAGAATATGCGATACTCGCTGAACTAGCCCAGCGTGCAGATGCAATTGTCACACACAACGAATTGATAACTCATGTTTGGGGGCCAGAATTTCGGGGATCCAATCATTATTTGCACAACTATCTAGGGCGGCTTCGCAAAAAGCTAGGAGTTTATAGCGATTTGCTCGAGACCGTGCCGGGCATGGGTTACAACCTGCATACCAAAAGGAAACATTGACATCAGTTCTATATAATGAAAGCGGTTCGCAAATCGTGACAAGAAATAGACTGATCAGGGTTCCGTGCCGAGCCTATTGGTTGGATCAGGCAACAGCGTTTCTCTCTGTCGTCCCTCGCTGTGTGTATCAATACAGCCAGGAACACTAACTTCAACGGAGGCACTGTTGGAGCTTTGTAAAGAGACGGCGAACCTTTTGTCCAGAATCGACTTCACAACCGAAATTGGTGTGTAAAAATCAGAACGACAAGACAGCAGGTCTCAAAACCAGTATCGAGCCAATTATCTGAGGCTCGATACTTTGTGTTTTAAGTAAGAAACTTTTTATTAGGGATTTTATAGAGTTTCACAAGGACATAGATAGGCAGCATTCTGTACGATAGGATTAGCATCAAGGATGTCACCAGGTATTGAATACCTCCACACAATAATTCTTATTTCGTGAAAGGAAAGATACTCATGTCGGAAAAACCAGACAATAAAGAAAAAACAAAAACAAAAGCAAAAACCAAACGGCTATCCAAAGGAAAACGCATCCATGTGCGAAGAATGAAAAAAGCAGCTCGCGAAGAAGGCAAAGTCTACAAACCAGGAATTGTTTAGGTACCTCAGTTTAATATAGGTAGCCAGATACCACGTGCTATGTGCTTTGTACATAAATAATTAAGGTGTTTCATAGTGTATTTCAAGAATATTCTCTCTATAAATTTTTAATGGTATTGAAGCATAACATCGTCTTTACTGTAGCGTGGATTTAAATTTATGGAGTGATTTTTTTCATTTTCAAAATGAATGTCCATTTCAGAGAAGAATAAGCCCTGCTCAATGACCAATTTACTATTTTTTTTGTGCCAATATCATCACAATAATTGAGAACAGCCTCATGTGTTATCGCTTTGCTTTTGCACTCGGAGGATTATGGAACCAGGATATATTGAATCAGGTCCATTTCTGGAGGTTCAGTGTCTGACAATATAAATGTTGTCGAAATCCACGGCTGCATCGTATGTGCCAAAATATTCAGCATTCTTGCGATATATACCCCAAACGGTAAGCTTATAAATTTTGCAGTAACCAGCCCTGGAGGACACAAGGTGAAAGATGAGCGACAACCGCTAGTCGCCTGTGATTCTCATACCAAAGGTGAAATTGAAGCCGCCCATAAAAGATGGCAGTCCAGAAACGACCATGATTAAAGCAATAACCATAAAGATTCAGAAAGATCGTTGAAATGTGGTGTCCTATGGATTTCAAAGATTTCTGTCAACGATCACCCTCTAAAGTGAGAGGCTTGTAACTGCGCTCTGCGTCAATTCTACGGGTAAGGTGGCTTTAGCCTCATCACGCGCTACGATTGGCGGATGGACTGCCGCTACCCGTTGTTTTATCCGTGCGTTTGGACTTGCTGCGGGATGTTATCCCCTTGAACAGACGAATGTTATTAACAGGAGCAAATTTGGGAAGTTCACTCACAAACAGATGCACATGGTCGGGCATGACCTCAACTACCAATACCTGAAACCCGAATTGCGCGGCGATTTGCGCCATCAACTCTTTCAACCGTGCCTCGCCAGGGCCAACCAGGACCTTTTTGCGATAGCGCGGTATCCAAACCAAATGGTAGTTGATTACATATGCGCTGTGGGAGCATGGTTGGCTTGTTTGTGTATAAACCAATTTTAGCAAAGGAACGCGGTTTCCTCGACCCGCTGAAGCAAGGTAGTTTTCACTGTAAAGAATTAGGAAATCAATCGGCAATTAAAAATTGACATTACAGTGACACTCCGCACGCCCTAAAGGGTGGCGGCTTCTTGGGACACGCACGGCGTAGCCGCCCACGTTAGCTCCCAACGGGACTGTCCATCCCGGTTTAATGCTCTATTCAAAATGTTAACCGCGGCGTTCACGTCTCGATTCATCGCGATGCCGCATTCACATTCAACCCATCGTACGGATAAATCCATATTTTCAAAAACCGCACCACAACCGGAGCACGTTTTAGACGTGTAATCTGGTTGTACCCTCACAACTCCCCGACCAGCTTCTGCCGCTTTGTCGGAAAGTCTTTTTGCAAAGTATCCCCAACCACCATCCAAAATGCTCTTGGATAGGTGCTGATTCTTGACCATGTTTTGTATCTGCAAATCTTCGATGACAATTAAATCATTGTTTACGATTAAGTTGTTTGCCAATTTATTCAGAAAATCTTTTCGCTGGTTGGCGATGCGTTCGTGGTGAACTTGCAG
>ENA-ORXD01000559-ORXD01000559.1-sediment-metagenome-genome-assembly--contig:-NODE-559-length-45739-cov-4.429022_pt1 | contig 45739 bp, 34 predicted proteins | sample MGYA00237862_ERZ511471 | MGnify/ENA metagenome assembly ERZ511471 | reverse complement strand
TCCGGTCGAAGCGGGCATTCTGGCGGCAAAGAGCAACCGCATGGGTGGCAAGATGCTGAATGTCTCCTGGTGGCGCCCGAACAAGGATGGTCCTCTGCTGTTGGCGGTTAGTGTCTGGCGGGATAATGCACCGTCAGGAGTATTGTTCGAGCTGCGGGAGAATGGCCTGGAAATGCTTTACGATGGTCTCCCCTATGTGCTGGGATCTCTTGACCGTGACGGCGATGGTCAGGGTGAAACCCTCCTTGGCCAGGCTTTTGACAAGGACGAATTTTTTGATCGGCGTATTCGTGAGATTCGCCTGTCAGGAAGTAGTTGGGAAAGTGAAAACATCAGTTTTGAGCTGCCCAGTGGATTTGTCGTCGGCGCCGGCCTCCAGGCTGACCTCCTGGGGAATGGTCGCCCCGAAGCTTCTTGGGTGCGCAATGGCTTTTTGACTATCAACGAGAATGGCAAAGAGTTGTATCTGTCTCCCAAAGAAATGGGGGGGAGCCTTTCTTATGTGACTTGGGAAACCGATCCCAGCAGCCGTTACAGTATGCATAAGACCGCTTATTTTGAGGTGCCGCCTATTGCTGCTGACCTGGACGGAGACGGCCAGTTGGAACTGGTTGCCGTTGCCTCTGAACGATCTACCCTGCGAACTCCAGGCTTGGGCCCCGGTATCCAAGCCAGTTGGCTGGCAGTGTTCAAGGCGCAGAACGGCCGATTCCAAAAGGGGACGATTGGCGACAAGGTCGACTTTCCTGTGCAGGGTCTGGTTGTGGCCGGCCAGAAGTTGCTGTTTGTAGCCACCAAGCCAGGCAATTTGCTCGGTGAAGGCTCCGAAAGCTATTTGCTGGCTTTTCCCCTGGCCCGTTGATTTCGGCATTCTCAACGAAATTGAACAAAAACGCCCGGCAGCTCTGCCGGGCGTTTTTGTTTGATCGAATTAAACATATATTTATAACTATGTTTTATTTGGCTTGACTCCTTTTAACATGGCTGTTAATTTGCCAGAAACCCTTAACTTGCCACGTTTTTTTAGGGTTTGTGATGAGTCATGACAACGGGCCTGCTCCATTGGGGAGCCGCTGCCCGTGAATTTTTCCACTGAACAGGAGGAAGTAGGGATGAATTGGAGAAGACTGTTTGCCGTCCTGATGCTCGGGACGGGGGCTCTTTGGCTGCTGTCTGGTACCGCCTTTGCCGAAATCGGTTTTTTCGGTACCGCCAAGGTTAAACCGACTGTTTACACCAACTTTGACTTCAATGATGACCAAAGTGACCGTGGAATCATCAATGAAGGAGGTATCACCAAGGGGGAGCACGTCCGTGCCGAACTCCGCCTGGGCTGGGCTGCTAAAGGGGACAATTGGTCGGTGAAAATGATCGCTGAAGGCGATGTGATCATGGAAAAAGATACTGCTGACCGTTCCTACTATATCGGTGCTGAGAAAAAAGACTCCCCCAATACCGGTGGCGAGTTTGGTATCGAGCGCGTCGAGTTGCTCTACACCTTCCTGCCCCAGCTGGAACTGCAGACTGGTTGGGACATCCGTGCAATGGATATTCAGACCGGCGGTCTCCTCTATGGTGATGACCATCCTTTCCTCGGTTTCCGCGGCAAGCTGGCTGAAAAGACCAAATACGAAGTTCTGTATATTCCCATCCAGAATAATACTTATGCACCAAACAACGCGACCGAAGCTCTTAACGAGTCTAACGATGGTGACTGGAGAGTTTACACTGCCAAATTAAGCCAGACTTTCGGCGGTGAAGGAATGAACCTGACCTTCAGCCCGATGTACGTCTACAGTGACAACCAGGACAAAGATGCCAAGGTTAACTACTACGGTTTGGAAGTAGTCGGTTCCACCGGTCCGTTGAAGCCTTATTTCGAAATTCTTGCCGCTGACGGTGAATTTAACGACGGTCCTGATATCTCTTCCTGGGCTATGTATGCAGGTGTAGAACTGCCTGTTAACAAGGCCTTCAATCCTTATGTTGCCTACCGTTACACTCAAGGTGACGACGATTCTACTGACGACGATGTTGAAGGCTGGGTTGGCGTGACTGACATCGGTCGTTTTACTGGTCTGATGGGTATGGACGGCAATATCCTGGGTGAAGACATGGGCCAGGTTTATGGCGCAACCCTCTACTCCTATTCTCCTGAGCGTGCAAAGTCCACCAACCGATATGGTGGTATCGGTAACGGTGGTTCCGGTGACAACCCCGGTCAGAGCCTGATCGCAATCGGTACCAAGGGTGACCTGGCAGGTATCATTGACAATCTGAGTTACAAGACCCAGGTCTTCTTCATCTGGTATGACGCGACTGATAACCTGGTTAACGTTAAGAACCCGGGTGACGATGTCGATGATTACGCTGGCACCACCTTCGATCTGCAGCTCAAGTACGAACTGTCCAAGAACTTTGCCGTGGACTACATCTTCTCCACCTTTATCCCTGGCGATGGTATTCAGGATCAGGTTGACGCGGACGACAACGCTTATACCAACTGCCTGACCCTGGCCTGGACTTACTAATTCGTTTTGATGTGTTGATGAAAGGGGCTCCTAGCGAGGAGCCCCTTTTTTGTTCGTTGGCCCGCTTTTATATCGAAGTAGAAAGTTGGGCTGTGTTAAGGTTGCGGGGTTGATGGGCGAAGAAAAATTTTTAGGGAGAGGGACTGTGATGAAGGGCTTTGTTCGTTCTCTGGTCTTGAGTCTATTGTTTGTGGGGATAGTTTGCCTGGATGTTTTTGCTGGCGGACATCCCGACTTGGAAAAGGTTTTGACGCAGTGGGATGGCCCAAAAGAAGTGGTTCTGCGCAGTGATCTGGCAGACCCTCTGGCCTCGCCTCTGGTTCAAGAATTGGTGGAGCTGCTCCTGGCGCGAGACATGCCCGTGGTGCCGGCACCTCTGGATGCTCCAGCCGGCAAGGGATTGACCCTGGACCTGCGCAGTAATCCTGCGGGAGGACAACTGTTGATGGTCCGTCGCGCCAGTGACGGGGCGATTCTGGCCATGGAACGTTCCGGACCTCTCCCCGAGCCGATCCCCTTGCCCAAGGTCAAGCCTGCCGCGCCTCAGGTTGTACCCGTGCCGGCTGTTTCATCTTCACCGGTCGTTGCACCACGCACCAGCAGTGGTCGTACCTTGCAATTGTCCAATGCTCCTGTTGGGCTGTTTGTTTTGTCGAATGGCAAAACGAGCGGCGTTGATCTGTTGTTGCTGGACAAAGGGGGCGTTGAATCTTGTCGTCTCGACCTGCAGCATTTTGGACTTCAGAAAACCACAACTCTGGCGCCGCCGCAAAGTGGTTTTCGTCCCCTCTATCTAGAGGGTGGCGACCTCCCTGGCGATGGGAAAAATGAAGTCGTTGTCGCCTGGGCTGAAGATGTAAAAAATCTTTATGTCGGCACCGATTCCCGTATCCACAGCCGGCTGTTCTCTGCCACCTCTACTGGTCTGCAGCCTCTCAGCGATGAGCTGAGTGGCTACGTTCGGATTATCGGCAATCAGGCTCTTTGGCAGGAGCGCGGTAAATTTTCGCTGGTTTCCGGCCCGGTTTTTCCAGTGACTCTGGCTGGCGATCGTTTCGTGGTCAGTAAAACGTCGCAATCTTGGCCTCAGGCTGGAATCTTTGCTGGAATACCTTTGGCTGGGAAACAGTTTCTTGCCTGGAAAGAAAACAATTCCGGCTTGCAGGTGATTTCGGCGGAAAATGGCTCCACGGATGCCGCGTTTGTTTTGTTCGAAAACTTCGGAGCGTTTCGCGGGACGGAGGTTGCCATCCCTCTGGAAACTCCGGAATATCGTTCCGGTTTCAGTCGCGAAGATGCTGTGACCGAAGTCCACCAATCGCTGCCGCGACGGATGCTGAAAGGGGCTGACGGTGCCGTTTATACCATCTGGCGCGGCCGTCAACCTGGTCTTCCCCTGGTCGGTTCTCCGTCCGGGCAGGACAGTGTGGTGCGTATCGTGGAACGCAACGATGGGCTGCAGTTGGACAGGCCCTTCCCTGGGGTCGAGGGCTTTATTCTCGACTTTGCTCTGCTCCCCGGGGAGGATGGTTCGTTGCAGGCCCTGCTCCTGGTGAATGAGAAGGAGAATGGCAGCGGACCAGCCTTTCTTCACCTGATTTCATCTTATTGAACTTCCCATCTCTGATGATTTTACGAGGCGGCAGGCTTAATCTTGCCGCCTTTTTCATTTCTGCTCATCGGCAAAGCCTACCCATTCCACGTTCAGGGTGGCGACCCCAAAGTTCTCTTCGACCCGACCTTTGAGAACATAAGGACGCAAGCGCGACAGTTTGCGACAGAAGCGTGCGTAAGCACGGGGAAAAAATGTCGTGTCGAAGATCGCGCTGGTGTCTTCGAAGGTGATGAATTCCATGGGGTGTCCCTGGTGGGTCCTTACCACCTTGCCGGTCACCCACCACCCGACCAGAGTCACGTAGCGGCCGACCCATAGCGACAGATCACGAGCGGCAATCGGCCGCAAACGCTGCAACTGCTCCTGATAGGGGAGCAGGGGATGGCAGGAAACCAGCATGCCGAGACTCTCTAATTCCTGCCGCAATAGGGTGTCCACATCATAAGGTTTCGGATGAGGGAGGTCGGCAGTATTCTCGCTGAAAAGCTCTGCTGTGGTTGCCGGTTGCTCCTTATTGGCCAGAAGTTCCCAGAGGAGCCGAGGCCGTTGCTGGCGGCTGGCCAGACTGTCGAAGCAACCGGCTTTGATCAGCAGGCGCATGTCCGTCGGATCGAGTGCGAGGCGCTGTAGTGCATCGGCAAAGGTTTTGAACAAACCATTGCTAGAGCGTTCCTGGATGAGTTGCCCCTGAGCCTTGCTGGACAGTCCCTGAATCTGCATCAGGCCAACACGAATCATGTCTCCCTGGCCGGTGTAACGTTGTTCGCTGTGGTTGATGTCCGGAGGGAGGACCGTAAGCCCCATGCGGCGAGCTTCGGACAGATAAGCGAGGGGGGAATAGAATCCGCCCTGATTGGAAATCACCGCAGCCATAAATTCTGCCGGATAATTCGCCCGCAGCCAGGCTGATTTGCAACTGACCAGGGCGTAGGAGGCCGAGTGTGGTTTGCAGAAGGAGTAGCCGCTGAAGGAGAGAATCTGCTCCCATGCTTGCAACAGGATTTCTTCGGACACGCCCTTGGCGGCTCCGCTGGCCAGGAACTGCCGTTGGAAATCGTCGAGAGACTTACCTTTGTGTTTCTTGCTGATGATCTTGCGCAGCTGATCCCCCTCAACCGCCGAAAAACCGGCCAGAGCCATGGCCATCTGAGTGATTTGTTCCTGATAAATGGCAATGCCGTAGGTTTCGTCGAGCACATTGTTAAGGAGCGGATGGAGCGGCTGCCAGGGTTTGCCGCGCATGCGGGAGACGAATTCGCGGATAAAGCCATGTGCCGCCGGGCGGATGATGGAAGACGCCATGACCAGATGTTCAAAAATATCGCAGTGGCGGGTGAGGGGGTCCGGCGGATCGCCCCACATGCGGCGCAACAACTGGCGAGTGGCAGGCGATTCGATATAGAAGCAGCCCATGGTTTGGCCGGAGCGCAGAAGTCGACGGGTCTTTGCGTCACTAAGTGGGTCCCAGGACGCGTAGTCGATGGTGTGACCAGTATTCCTGGCAATGGCTGCCAGGGCGTCACGGATCACGGCCAGGGAACGATTGCCGAGTAGGTCAATTTTCACTAGACCGGCGGCCTCGGCTTGATCTTTTTCCCATTGAATAACCGGCAGTCCCTTGGCTGACACTTCCACCGGCACATAACGACGGATTTCGTCGGGAACGACCACCAGCCCTCCGCAATGTAGCGACAGGTGGCGCATCTGTCCGCCGAGCCGGCGAGCTATCTCCAGAATCTGTTGCCATTCTTCGCTGAGCGGTTCGTCGGCGAATAGGGGATGCTCCTGCATTGCGTTGGCGGTCTGCTCGGTCTGCCAGTAGCCGGAAATGCGTTCCGTCATGTTTTTGATTTCCGCTGCGGGGATGCCGAAGACCTTGGCCACCTCGCGCAGGGCGGCACGGCCCCTGAAGCTGATTTGATTTGCTACCATGGCTGTACGGCGGGCACCATAACGGGCAAAGGCGAAATCGAGCACGGCATCACGTTCGTCCCAGGGGAAATCGATGTCGATATCGGGCGGGTCGGTGCGCCCTGGGTTAAGGAATCGCTCAAAGAACAGATTGTGCCGGATCGGGTCGACGTGGGTAATGCCAAGACAGTAGGCGACCAGCGAAGCGGCAGCACTCCCCCGTCCGCAAGTCCGCGGCGATTGTTGAACCAGTTCTTCCACCACTAAAAAATAATGGGCGAAACCTTTGGTGCGGATGATGCCCAGTTCTTTGGCCAGACGGGTTTCCACCCTGGCGTCAATGCTGCCGTAGCGCTGCCGTGCCCCGTTTTCTGCCCGCCGTTTGAGTTCGGCAAACGCCTCGTCTTCAGCCCAGCCACGAAACGAGGGGAAAATCGTGCTGCTGAAATCCCAATCCGTTCGGCAGTCTGCAGCAATCCTCCTGGTGTTTTCCAGGGCATCCGGACAGTGAGGGAAGAATTCCGCCAGTTCGGCCGGTGCCAGAAGCCGATCCCACTCCCGAGCCGTGGCATCAGGCGGTAAGCGGCTCAATTTACTGTTGAGATGGATGGCGCAACGTACACGCTGTAGTGCCAGCTCTTCCTTGTTGAGCAGGACGGCACGGCTGGTCGCCACAGGAGGGAGTCGGAGTCGGCGGGCGGTGGCCAGGGCTTCATGCATATTGTGGCCGGGGGACAGCTCAACGTAGAGATGCTTGCGCTCGGCATGGCTCAGGGCCGCTAAGAGGGCAGGGTCATCACTCAGGACCGTCAGACCGTGGCGCCACTCATGTAATGCTTTTTCCAGGCGGAACTCGCTGCGGCAATGGCGTTCCGAGAGCACTCGGCAGAGATTGGCGTATCCGTCGGCATCGCGCGCCAACAGCACGGCACGTTGCTCGGGGGTGCGGATTTCGCTGCCGATCAGCGGCTGCAGACCGTGGGCTCGCGCGGCCTCCAGAAAAATCGGAATGCCGTAAAGACCGTTGCGGTCCGTTAAGGCCAGATGGCTCAGTCTCAGTTCGCGGGCGCGACGGCAAAGGGTTGCTGGTGAGTGTATTCCCCAGCCTGGGGAATAGGAGGAGTGGACATGTAATGGAATCACAGCCGACATGGTGGTGTCGTCAGTGCTGAGGTGTTTGCCCGACCATGCTGCGGCCGCGTTGTATGATGGTCATGCCGTGCCGTTCCCGCAGTTGATCAAGGGCATCTTGAAGATGTTGCAGCCGCGAAGAGTCGACGGGGTCGCTAGCGGCAAACAGGTCGAGCTGGAATGCGGCTTCTGTCAGCTGACGGCACTGCAGGCGCATCCCTGTGAGGCGCACGCGGCGTTGGCAGATTCGCAGAAACAGTTCTTCGGTTTTTTCCAACAGAACCGAGTCCCGATTTTCCGCTTGGGGGAGAAGCAAGTTTCCTTTTTCGCTGACACCGTTGGCATAGTTGAGAATCATCACCAGTTGCCGCGTCCGCTTGCCGAGGCGGCGCAGGCGCAGACCGCAGGCTTCGACCAGGCGGCAGAGTTCCGCGAGCAAGACATCGTCGTCGTTAGCAGCTTCGTCAAGGACCGTCTCTTCTTCGATTTCAGGAGACTGTCGTGGCGGTTGGACCGGTGATGGGTCGATGCCGCGGGCGCGTTGCTGCAATAGAGGAGCTAATGTCCCAAATAGCAGACGTAGTTGGGCCAGGGAGAGCCGGGCCAGTTCCTCGATATGGCGCAGGTTCAGTTCCGTCAATAATTGCGCAGAGCGGGTCATGCCGATGCCGGGGAGGACCGTTACGGCAAAGGGAGCGATGAACGGTTGTTCGTTGCCACGCAGAACATCGCAGATTCCTGCTTTGTCGAGACAGTCAGCGGCGATACGTGCTACCAATTTGTTTGCAGCCACCCCAACCTGACCGGCCAGGTTCAGTCGATTGGAGATGGTACGTTCCAGGCGAACTCCGCTATCCCGGCCGGGCCCGAACAAGCGGCTGCTACCGGTCATGTCGAGATAAAGGCTGCCGGCTTGTCCCGTTTCCCACTGCGGAGAATATTCGCCGGCAATTTTTATCAAGCTCTGCATTGCGCGTCGGTCACGGCTTGGGTCGGGAGAGAGCAGTTTCAGTTTGGGGCAGAAACGGCGGGCCAGATGAACCGGCATGCCGTTCCGCACTCCCTCGCAGACGGCTTCTGGCGAAGCGCAGTGGATCAACGCACGCTCCGAATGCGTTGCCGCCACGGCCACGGGGTAATCGCGCAGGGCAGAATCGATCACGCGGGCTACGGCGATAGGGAAGGCTGGGACAGTGAAGTAAAGGATGTCGCGTTGCAACATATGCGTTTATTGTTTCGCCTGAAAAACGGTGGTGGGAGTTAAAGGCAGTGACGAATGACTCCCACAACGATTCCTTCGATGTGGAAATTCTCGTCTTTGGCGACGTGAATAATGGTCATGGCAGGGTTGGCGGGATGGAGTTCGATGAAATCATCACGCCGGTAGAAGCGTTTCACCGTGGCCTCACCATTGATCAGGGCAACAACGGTCTGTCCGTTGGCGGCATCGGCCTGTTTGCGGACCACCACATAGTCGCCATCAAGAATGCCGTCACCGATCATCGAATCCCCCTGTACGCGCAATACGAAATTTTCGCCCCGCGTGACCATTGAAGCTGGGACATCCAGATTGTCGGGCGTGTTGATCGCCTCGATTGGCCGACCCGCTGCCACTCGCCCGACCAGGGGGAGTTCCGTGCCGTTGACCTTGGGGCTGACCAGCCGCATGCCCCGCCGGGCATTCCACTCTCGGCGTAAAGCCCCTTCGCGTTCCAGGCGCACCAGGTAGTTCTGTACCGTTCCCAGCGAACGGAAACCAAAGGCCCGGGCGATCTCCTGCTGGGACGGCGGATAGCCGTTGGCTGTCACATACTCATCGATGAATTCAAGAACGCGCTTCTGCTTGGGGGTAAGAGGGCTCATGGGGAATCCTTCCGCAGGAGGATGAAAATTGATTTCTTACATGCTATGCGTAAGTTTTGCGTAAGTCAAGGTCAAAAAAACCCCACTCCAGAGAGAGTGGGGGTTCGGCATGTGAATCCGAAAGAAATGAGAAAGAGGAGTTATGTGGAGCAGACACTGGAGCCTGCGGAAGGACTGCTTGTTATAAAATCAATGCCGTGAGCCGCGGTATTGGCCGCCACTGCCTGTAGGCAGTCGACCGGTTCCATCGAGATAGCGCCGGCGAATTTCCTGACGCCGTTCCATGCGTTGAGCGGGACTCAAATTGCGAAGTTCGCTGATCTCTTCACGCAACTCGGCTTGTTCTTCTGGGGTCAGTTCCTGCAACTGATCAAAGGTTTCGCGAAGTTTCGCTTGTTGATCCGGAGTCAACTGCTGCCAGCGTTTGTAGCCGTCCAGTAATTTTTTCTGGTCGGCAGGAGACATGGATTGGTAACGCTCCAGGCGTTGCCGTAACTGGACTTTTTCTTCGTTGGATAACTGCTGGAACTGATGCAGCCGCTGATGCAGCATTTCACGTTGTTCGGCTGGAAGCTGTTGCCAACGCTCATAGGCCTGTTGCAACGACTGCGAATGTTCCACATCCGAAGCCGCCGGGCTAGTTGTATCATCGGCCAACGCGGCCAGAGGCAGCAGGCAGAAGATCAACGTCAATATCAGAAACCCAAGCCGTTTCATTTACTATCCTCCATGGCCGTGAGTACATCCAGATTTTGCAGCATGTCCAAAAGTTCCAGTAATTCCATCATTTCAATAATCTGCCGTTCCTCATCTGTGAGGTAGGCCATCTGCATCGTCGCTTGAGGAGCCGGTGCCGATGTCTGTTCCTCTTCGGCAAGGCTGGCAACGGCCGGCGACAGGAGCATGCTGCTGAGCAAGCTAAGCGTCAGCAGGCGGCGCAGAGGGTGTTTCATCCAAGCCCCTCCAGTTCCTGCAGTAGCTCGAGATCTTCAAGCAGCTCCAAGTTCTGCAGGAAATCAAGATCTTTGATGACTTCGAGATCAGCCATCGCCTTGCCAGACGGCATGACCTGCTGCGGTGTCGGCGTCTGATGGGGAACCAGGAACGTCAGTAGTAAAGCGGCTGTCGCGACCAAAGTGGCGCTCCACAAAGGGACCCACGAACGCTGTGGATGACGATGCGGCAGCTTCGTTACGACACGATCAACAAATGCGCAGGTTTCGGCTGTGGACAACTCCAGGCGCGGACGCGGCAGATAACCCAAAGTTTGCTGCAGATCCGCCATCTCGGCAGCACAAGCCGGGCATTCTTGGATGTGATCGTCGATAGCATTGCGCAGTTGGAAATCCCCTTCACCGTAATAATGGAGAAGGAGGTCGATATCCTGGCAGCTCAGTTGATTTTGGTTGTTCATGGTGACCCCTTTTCCAGGTCTTTGAGCTCTTTGCGGAGCAGTTGGACAGCACGATGCAGATGCGTCTTAACCGTCCCTTCCTCAAGTTCCAGAATGGCCGCGATGTCTTTCAGCGGCAAATCTTCCTGGTGGCGGAGTACGAAAACCGCCCGCTGGCGTACTGAAAGTTTATGCATAGCCCGCGTCAAGCGTCGAGTCGCTTCTACGGCCTGCAGTTCATCGTGAGGCGATGCTCCTGGATCGGCAACCATTTCAATCGGATCGTTATCTTCTTCCTCGCGGCGAAAGAAGAAAATGTTGCGCCGCAGTTTTTCCCGCCGCAGATGGTCGATTGCCAGACGGGAAACGGTCCGATAAAGCCAAGTTGCTACAGTGCTGTCGCCGCGGAAGGAAGCCAGAGACTTGTGCAGCCGGAAAAAGGCCTCCTGAACGATGTCCTCGGCTTCTTCACGGTTGTTAACCAGTCGATAGGCCAGGTTGAGGGCCTTGGTCGTATGCGCTACAACCAATTGCTCGAAACTGGTTGCGTCACCGTCTTTAGCGCGGGCTATAAGGATTGCTTCTTTGTGTCCGTCCATGGACAGAGAGTAACCCTGGCGCCGTGGGGTGTCAAATGTCGTGATGCCAATTGAAATACTCATTGTCAATTTAAGGACTTAAATCCAGTTTTTAGGAAGAAGCAATCTAGGTTTTGATGGATTAGACGGCCATCGAACAGAAAGGTTTACAAAAAAAATTAATCTCCCCTTTAAATTTATTTGCTGAAGGGGCACCAGCAAAACGATATGCTGATTTGGACCCCGTTCCAAATGGATGGTTTGACGTTGACAGAGGGGCGTTGTCGGGCTATGAATGAAGCTTTGACTGTTGGAAAAAATTAAGGAGTGGTTTTTGTCATGAGTTCACCCGAGGACAAGAGTCTGGCTTGGGATCTTTCGCCTCTCTATAAAAAATCCGACGACCCTCGTTGGGACGTGGATCTGGATCGGCTCGATAAAGAAGCTAAGGCGTTCCGCCGTGACTTCCGTGGTCGTATCGCCACCGATAATCTTTCTCCGGAATTGTTGGTCGGTGCTCTCAAACGCTATGAAGAAGTCCAGCGCCTTGGTCTGAAGCCCTACCTCTATGCCCAGTTGCGTTTTTCCTCTGATAGTCGCCCTGACCGGCACAAAGCGATGCTTGCCAAGGTGCGGGAAGCCTGGAGTTCCGCCAGTGAGAAAACGATTTTTTTCGAACTGGAATTGCTGCGGATCGACAATGAGCGTTTTTTGGCGCTGATGAAAAATAACGATGTGGCATCCTATGGCCATTATTTGCAGCAGGTGCGCGCGCATGCCCCCTACACCCTGGCCGAGGAAGTTGAACAGGCGCTGAAGCGCAAGAATCTGTCCGGCCTGGAGGCTTTCGTGCAGTTGTTCGAAGAACTGACTTCCTCTTTCCGGTTTTTGTTCCAGCTGCCAGGTGAAGATGGGCCGAGGGATATGTCGGGTGAGGAACTTCTGGCGATGTTGCATCATCCCGACCGTAAATTACGAGAAGAGGCGTTCAGCACGTTCCTTAATAAACACGCCGAGAACCGGCTGGTGTTGACGTCCTGTTTCAACAATATTCTGCTTGATCACGGCAAAGAAGTTGAGTTGCGGACCTACCCCAACCTGATGACCCCGACGCTCCTTGCTCATGAAACCGATGCCGCCATGGTTGATCGGCTGATGGAAGTCACAGAAGGAAATTACGGGCTGGCCAGGGAGTATTTCCAGCTGAAGGGGCGCCTTCTCGGTATCGACAAGATGAAAAATACCGATATCTATGCCCCGCTCGGTGAAGAAGATCGTAAGGTGTCGTTTGATGATGCCAAGGCCAAGGTGTTGGAAGCCTTCCGGGGGTTTTCGCCGGATATGGCGGAAATCGCCGATGGGTTTTTCCGGGAACGGCGTATCGACGTTCTGCCGCAACCCGGTAAAACCGGTGGGGCCTTCTGTATGCCGATGATGCCGGGTCTGGCTCCTTATGTGTTGTTGAACTACACCGGCAATATGCGAGATGTGGCCACTCTGGCTCATGAGCTGGGCCATGGTATTCACAATGTGCTGGCTCAAAGCCAGAACTATTTTCACTATCACGCCCCACTGCCGTTTGCCGAAACTGCCAGTGTTTTCGGTGAGATGCTATTGACCCGCTACTTGCTTGACCGCGAAGAGAACCGTCGTACCAAGATCGAGCTGCTGTGCGCCAAGCTGGAAGATATCATTGCCACGACCTTCCGCCAGAATGCGCTGACCCGTTTTGAGCTTGCTGCTCATCAACGCCGTGCCAAGGGCTTACTGTCGAGTGAAGAGTTTTGCGACCTGTGGTGGGAAGAGAACCGCAAGCTGTTTGGCGACAGCGTGGAGATGATCGAGCCGTACCGCTGGGGCTGGAGTTATATCAGCCATTTCATTCACTCGCGATTCTATTGCTACTCCTATGTGTTCGGTGAGTTGCTGGTCCTTGCGTTATATCAGAAATATCTGGAGGAAGGCGCGCCGTTTGTTCCCAAGTATATTGAATTACTAACTAAAGGCGGGAGTCAGCCTCCGCAGGAGATGCTTAAGCCGCTCGGTATCAATCTGGCCGATCCGGATTTTTGGCAGAAAGGCTATGATTTTGTGCGCGGTCTGTTGGAGGAATTGCGGACTCTGGTGGAGCAGGAAACAGTCTGATCCTGAAAATAGGCTGAATTGGTTTGATGACAGCGGCGGTCCTTTAAGGGATCGCCGCTGTTTTTCTTCGTGCGGGGAGAAAAACGGGCGGGGCAAGAGCGCCCATTTCGGGTATGCTTAATGAAAAACAGGGCAAGCTTCTGATTTCATGGGGCAAAGAAAGGGTTGATGATGGAAATTTACCTCATGCAGCATGGACTGGCGCTCAGTGCCGAAGAAAATGCCGAACGACCGTTGAGTCAAGCCGGAATTCAAGGTATCAAAGCGACGGGGGCCGCCATCAAGCGGCAGGGCCTCAGCTTCGATCTCATCCTGCATAGTCCGAAAAAAAGAGCTCGGCAGACTGCAGCACTCATTGCTGAGATGATCAATTTCCCCTACAGCGATCTGACGGAGACACCACTCCTGCTGCCGCAATCTTCTGCTGAAGAGGTGGTTGGATTCCTGGCGCGTAACAAAATGGAGCAGAAGGTGCTGTTGGTTGGCCATCTCCCGCTGCTCCCCGTTCTCGCGGCACGGTTGCTGAACGAGGAGGCCAATGTCGGCATCCGTTTCGAGAACGGTGGGTTGTGCCGTATAGATGTCTCGGCCTGGAACCCTGCCGCCGCTGAACTTGTGTACCTTCTGACTGCTGACCAGTTACGACTGACGGTTTTCCATGGCTCCTAGGAACAGGGGCGGGATTTCGTTTTTGCAGATTTCCAGCAGTTCGATATCGAAGGTCAGGTCTTTGCCCGCCAATGGATGATTGGCGTCAAGGGTGACGTTCGTGGCATCTATGGCAGTGATGCGCATCTTCAGAAGTTGATCGTCCTGCGTAGTGATTTCGAGAAGCCGGCCGACCTTGAGTTCCAATCCTTCCGGTAATTCGTTACGGGGGACTTTTACGATCAGCTCCTTGTGTAACGCGCCGTAAGCCTTGGGATAAGGTATGGTTACGGTTTTTTTGTCGCCAACCCGCATTCCCAAAATTGCCTCTTCAAAGCCTTTAATGGTTTCGTTTTTCCCCAACATGAAATGGAGGGGCCGTTCTTCAGTCGACTGATCAACAATGGTTCCGTCGTTCAGTCTTCCCTGGTAACGGACTTTGACGGTGTCAGTTTCCCCAACTTTTTTTCGGGCCATACGGTATCCTTCCGGGTCGTTCCTGCCGGCATCGGCGTTGAGTTAAAAGTCCTAAAGGTTCTCTTTGATACCCTGTCCAGCGGCAGGGTGTCAAGTCTCAGGGCGGACTGAAAACTGATTGCTTTTTTTTAAGGCGGGTTTTCTGCTGGTCTAAATTGTGCCGGTTGTTATACTTCGGCGAAAAACAACGAATATTTTCAGAGGGATTCAATCGATGCAGTTCACCTTCAACCCAATTGGGGTGATCCACTCCTGTTTCAAGGAAAAATTCGGCATCCCGCGCCAGCCTGGTTTGGCACCGGCGAGTCGGGCAACTCTGGAACTTTATCCTCCCTACAATCAGAAAGAAGCCCTGCGAGGAGTGGAAGATTTTTCTCATCTGTGGGTTCTTTTCGTTTTTCATCACAATCTGGGGCAACCCTGGCGGCCCACTGTTCGTCCCCCTCGCTTAGGAGGGAATCGCCGGCTTGGTGTCTTTGCCACCCGGTCTGGATTCCGCCCTAATCCTATCGGCCTTTCCGTAGTGAAATTGTGCCGTATCGGTGATGAAGGTTCTGGTCCGCTGTTGTACCTGCAAGGCGGGGATTTCGTAGATGGAACACCGGTACTCGACATCAAGCCCTACATTCCTTATGCAGATTCGTTGAGCGATGCCCAGGGTGGGTTTGCCAATCAGGCACCCCCGGCAGGCCTTGAAGTGAGATTTAGCCCGCAGGCGGAGGAACAACTGAGTGGTTTGGCTATTCCTGATTTTCAGGCACTCATTCGGCAGATTATCGAACAGGATCCTCGGCCGGCCTATCGTTCAGGAGAGGACGAGGAGCACTTCTACGGAATTGCCCTTTATGATTTCAATGTCCGCTGGTGCATTCGGGACGGCAAGGCGTGGGTTATCGGAGTGGAGGCTCAAGTCGGATGACGATGGATAGGAGCCCACAGAGGTTCAATAAGCTATAAGTTATCGGGTCGGAATTTAGGGGTAAGTGACATTTTCCTAAAATATGCTAGGGAAATGTCGATATAGGATTAAAATAATAACAAATAGGGATGAAGTTTGTTGCTGCGTTTCGGTAGAGCTATTGCCATTGGCTGAGGGAGCTCTTTCTCCTGATCCAAAGAAAAATTTCTCGCATGAACACTGTAAAAAAAACAACGGGAACGATTTTTTCCCATGATCTGGGAGCCATTACCCTGCAATTGGAGGTGGCCCTGGATCTGATGAGTTGTCATGTGAGTCTCCAGGCTCGAGGGGAAGAGGCGAGTTTGTCTCCATTTCAGGTCTTGCAGTTTCTCCGCAATAATGGCGTCACGGAAGGGATCGATAAAGAGCTGGTACGGACCCTCTGTCAGAGTGCTGCCAAGGGGGAGAGTGTTGAAAAAGTTCTGATCGCCTCTGGCCGTCAACCTCAGCCAGGACCGGATGGCTATCTGGAATTTCAGGTGCGAGTGGCGTCGGATCAGCTTTTTTACGAGGAGAGTGAAGACGGCAGCATCGATTTTCATCAGACTCATGCCTTTGTTAATGTTGAACCTGGACAAGTCATTGGCGTGATTCATCCTCCGCAATTGGGGCCGGCCGGTTTCACCGTGGCTGGAACCATCATTCCTCCCATTCTTGGTCAACCGTGTCGTTGTCGTGCCGGCGAAGGTGTCTTTCTTGACGAAGATGGCGAAACCCTCATATCTGAGCTACAGGGCCGAGTCGTGCAGGTCGGCGACGAAGTGGAAGTCAGTGAAGAATTTATCATTACCGGCGATGTTGATTTCAGCGTCGGCCACGTTGACTTCTTAGGTGTCGTGGAAGTGCGCGGCGATGTCCCGGACGGTTTCAGGATCTTCGGCAAAAAGGGGATCAAAGTGACCGGGGCTGTCGGTGCCAGTCTCCTCGAATCCGAGGGGGATGTGATGGTCGGCAGTATTTCGGGCAAGGAGCGGGCTAAGGTTCGCTGCCAGGGCAACCTGATTGCCCGCTACCTGAATGAGGTGGAGGTGGAGTGCGGCGGCAATGTGCTGGTGCGCAATGAAATTCGCAATGCTGTCGTCAAGGCTGATGGATGCATCAAGGTGGAGATCGGTGCTATCAGCGGTGGGCATTGCATCGCCTTGAAGGGAATCGAGACCGCATCCGCCGGCTCGCCTCTCGGCCTGGAAACCAAGCTGTCTGCAGGGGTGCGTTTCAAGCAACTGGAGCAATACACCACGGCTAACGGCATGTTGGAAAACGTAACGGCCCAGATCAAGAAAATCACCGATGCGCTTGGGCCATTAACCGAGAGTCAGGCCGAGCATGAGGCCGGTGGCGCCATGCAGCGACGGATCGAGGTTCTGACCGCCAAGCTGGCCGAACTCCGCGCCGAGGAAACCCAATTGCTTGCCGACCTTGGGGAATTCCAATTGTGCAACCAGGACAATAACCAAGGCAACTGCCAGATCAATATCGGCAAATATATCTATGAGGGAACGATCCTGTTTCTGGGTGGCGTCAGTTACCGCATTCGTGAAGAACGCTCCGGTCCGATTTCCATCATTGCTCAGCTTGAGCAGGGGGGGCAACTCGATTTCGTCCCTCTGAGAAAGCTGAAACTCTAAAACGTCCTTGCTTTCCCCTTCAGGCGATGGGACAGCTCCCGCCGATGCATTCCGGATTATCTTTTTTCTGCTGACAAACCAAGTCTTTTTCTGCCGTCAAAGTAACAGGCAGGAGTGCTGCTGAAAGTCTGGCGGCTTCCCGCAGGGCGATCCAGCCGTCCCGTTGGCAGCAGCGTCCCGCCGGATAGGCGGCGATGGCGGCGAGAACTTGCTGGGTGGCCTGCTGCACCTGTTGTCGTTGCAGTCCCTTGGTTGGGGTCGCCTCAAGCAGAATACTGAAGGCGATGCCGACGCCGGTGGCAGCGCCACATATCCCCAGATAACCACAGCTGCCGCCGATCACCTGGCTGCCACGGTGGATGGCGCTGTGCAGCGCCTCTGCCGGCAACTGGCCGCCAGCATTGCGATAAGCGGTCAGAATGACGGCCGGAACCAGCAGGTGATGTTCCGGGCCATGCACCGGAAAGGCCGGATGTGAACGGATTTGTTCCAGCAGGGCCAGCATATCTGTTTCCTGGCTGCCACGGCAGGTTTCCTCGATGAGCTGTCGGGCGTCGGCGCTGTGGCAGCGGTCACAGACAAAGTGACCATCGTCGCACATCATGTTTGTTTCCAATACGCTGTTGCAGTAGTAGCAACTCTGTTCCTGCTCTTGGTTCAAATAGCTCAATTCTTTGCCGCAGACCATGCAGCCCGAGGTTTGGCGCGGTGCCTTGACCGGGGCGCAGCAGCTTGCTCCGCTAATCGGTTCAGCGGTCGCTTCCGGGGGAAGGGAGCAGGCACAGGTATTGGTGAATTCCAGATTGCTCACCCCGCCGGCACTGTCGAGAATAAATATCTGTTCGCCCAGAAGCTCCGCTTCCTTGCGATTTACGCTCTGAATTTGGCCACACCAGAGAGTCGTCCCGCTGGCTGTCGTCACCGAGGCAAAGGGCCCGCGGTAAATGACCTTCACGGCAGTATCGAGCGCTGGTTTGTAAGCGACAAAAGTCAGAGAGAAAAACGGGTGCCCTTTGACCAGCCGGTAGGGAAAGCGTTTCACTAATTGAATATTGGTGAAGCCGGTTTCTTCCAGCAGGCCGATGAGATCCTTTTGGGTGAGGGCGCCGCCGATGCATTCGCCGCGCAAGACCTCGTCGTTGCGGATGGCGGCATCCGGTTCCGTGTCGCACACCACGTCAGAGATGACCAGTCTTCCTCCCGGGGCCAGTACGCGGAGGATTTCCCGAAAAGTGCGGCGTTTGTGAGTGGACAGATTCATGACGCAGTTCGAGAGGATGACGTCCACGCTCTGGTTATCCAGGGGCAGATCTTCCAGAAAGCCCTTGCGGAACTCCAGATTGGCGTAGCCGAGATTCCGGCTGACTCCTTCAGCGCCGCGAGTGGCCAAGTCCAACATGGGGTCGAGCATGTCCACTCCGGTCACCCGCCCGGTCGCGCCGACCAGCTTGGCCGCAATGAAACATTCCACCCCGCTGCCGCTCCCCAGGTCGACAACCCGTTCCCCTCTCTGAATCCCGGCATCGAGCACTGGGCTGCCGCAGCCGTAGCCACGGAAGCGGAATTGGGGAGGGATGTGCCTGATGGTTTCCTCGGCAAAGCACACCGGATTGAGGATGTCTTCGTTGGTGTCGCCCACGGCCTCCCGGTAGAATTCCTTGATGGCGTGGCGACTGTCATGGTTGGCCAGAGACAGTAGGCAGTTTGAGTGGGTCAGGGCCACCGCGCCGTGCGCGCCGCAGCTTTCCAAAATGTCGCCCATTTTCAGCAACAGGCTAGGGCTGCTGCCGGTACTGGAATTTTTCGCCTCGCGGGTGATCAGCCACAGGGCGAGTTTCTCGTACAAGGGCCAATAGGGATCGCACCCCATGAAACGTCCGCAGTGGATATAGCTGTGATCTACGTCTCCGCCCCCGAGGATAAAACGGAACGGCGAGGGGAGGCGGTCAGCCGAGACCTGGCGGATGTCCTCCAGCACCGGGCTGTTGTGCCAGGCCTGTTTCAGTCCGGCGTACAAATCGCTGGCCAGGTCGGAGACGCCGACCAGGGCCGCTGAAGGATAGAGCTTGCCATCCGGGCCGATAGCGAGAGATTCCCAGCCGCTGTTGCTGCCGTCGTGAAAGGTCCCGCTCGGAGCGAAAACCTGAGTTTTGAGGGCTTCGAGATTATCGATGCGCAAACCGTGCTGGTCCGCCCGTTCTGCCGCGCAACGCATTTGTTCGAAAATCTGATCCGGCAGGGCGAATTTGTCGGCGCCGCCGCGGCCGCGAATGAAGTACCACATGAAATGCAGGCCGCTGGCTCCCACTTGGGCGGCGAAATCGACCACGCCGGGCATGTCGGCGAGATTGTTGTCGGCCACGCACATGGAAATGGTGAAAGGAATTCCCTGCTCCTTCAGCCAAAGCAGTTCGTTGCGCAGCGCGGCGAAAGTGCCACGACCGCGGATCAGGTCGTGACTTTGCTCCAGACCGTCGACGCTGATCTGCAGATGCAGCCGGCTCAAATCCCATGAGCAATCCAGTAACCGTTTTCGCAGGCTCATGCCGTTGGTGAGGATAACCACGTGGCTGTTGTCATGCCGTAACAACCCCTCGACAATGGCAGGGAATTCGCGATGCACAAACGGTTCTCCACCGGTCAGGGCGAAGACCCGACAGCCGAGCTGTGCCGCCTCATCCGCCAGTTGCAGGAGGGTGGCGGCCGGCAGTTCATCACGATCACCCGGTCCGGAGGCGAACAGGCAGTGAGAACAGGCCAGATCGCAGCGATTCGTGACGTGGAACCACAATTCCCTCAACCGATCCGTGGAGAGGAGTGCCTTGCGCCCCGGGTAGCTGGTTTGCGGGGCATCCGGCAAGCGACTCAAAAAGCGTTCGTTGCCGGGTGGGTTTCCGGCGTTCAGAAGGGGCCGCAGCAGTTCGTCCCCGGCAGGGTTGGGCACGAACCAGGCTGGTTTGTCGCCACGGACATAGACTGGAATGCCGTCGTACTCATATCGAGACCACAGCTCGGGGCTGAAACTCATGGTTGATTTCTCCGCGGTTGATAAGCTCATCACGAACAGGCTGTGACGATGCAAAGGATAGACGTGTATGATCTTTATAGCAGAAGATATCTCGTCAACAAATTAAAAGATTTCCAATGTTTCTCGGGAGATTCGCAACAATGCTTTCATTCGCAGGTAGATGGTTGACGGTGGTTCCTGAATGGTTATTATGAGATTGTTCACCCTTTATGATCGATTGCGTTGGCCAAAAGTTAGGCCGGTTGAATTTTGCAAAGGAGCAGTGAGTTCATGTCAACTCAAGTCTATTTCGCCGATATGCGGGCCGGGCACCGCGAGAATTTGTTTAGCAAGCTGTTGCGTCTGGTCGATGCTGCCGGAATTGATGCGGTTGTGAGCAAGGGCGATCTGGTCGCCGTCAAGGTTCACTTCGGTGAGAAAGGGGGCCATGCCTATATCCGACCAACCTTTTTACGGCGCATTGTCGACCGCATCAAAGAATTGGGGGGCGAACCTTTTCTGACTGATTCCAGTACCCTTTATCCGGGAGAGCGTAAAGAGGCGGTTTCCGCTCTGCGTTGCGCCATTGAAAACGGGTTTGCCTTTGCCGTGGTCGGTGCGCCACTTATTATGTCCGACGGGTTACGCGGCCATTCCTCCCGCCGCGTGCAGATCGACGGGGAAATGTTGGCAGCGGTCGATATCGGCCTGGAAATCCTCGAGGCTGACGGGTTGGTCTGCGTCTCCCATTTCAAATGCCATGAGCTCACCGGCTTCGGCGGTGCTCTGAAGAACCTCGGCATGGGTTGTTCCAGTCGTTCGGGGAAGCTGGAGCAGCATTCCAATGTGGCCCCGGCGGTGGCCGAGGAGAAATGCACCGGCTGCGCCATCTGCCTGAAAGCTTGTGTGCACGGCGCCATCACGGTGAGCAACCGGAAGGCCAAAATCGCTGCGGACAAGTGCGTCGGTTGCGGTCGTTGCATCACTCTGTGCGAAGAGAAGGCGATCCAGGTGCAATGGAACGAAGCACCGAGCCTGGTGATGAAAAAGATGGCCGAATATGCCAAGGGAGCTTTGTCGGGCAAGGACGGCAAGACCTTGTTCGTCAATTTCATCACCCAGGTCAGCCCGGCCTGCGACTGCTATGGGCACACCGATGCTCCCATCGTGGCGGACATCGGCATTCTCGCCGCGACCGACCCGGTCGCTCTCGACCAGGCCTGCGCCGATCTGGTGAACAAGGCAGTTGGGTTGCAGGGGACGGCTCTGGGGAAGGGGCATCAGGCCGGTGAGGATAAGTTCCGCGGCGTTTATCCGACCATCGACTGGGAAGTGACGCTGGCTCATGCCGAGCAGATCGGCCTGGGAAGTCGCAGTTATGAATTGATCTCTTTGGAGCCGCGCGGCAAAAGCTGGTAGAGTTCTGTTGTGGTTTTAAATAAAAAAGCGGCCCCCGTCCTGGACAGGGGCCGCTTCTTTGTTGGGGAAGGTACTGATCAACTACGAGCTTTAGGGAGGAGAACTTCGAGCAATGCGAACAGTTCCTCGAGATCCATCAGGTTCATATCCGCCATATGCGGAATGCGGAAAGTCTGATTTTTGATTTTGCCGTAGCCGTTGTCGATGGCATAGCCGTGTTCACCGGCCAGTTTCTTGAGCTTTTCCAGGTCGGTGCGGCCGTCGGTGCGGCCTGCGGTGAGGGTCATGGAACGGCACCCTTCAGCCGCAAACAGGGAAAATCCCTGTTTGAGAATCCAGCTGCGGGTCGCCTCGGCCATTTCCCGATGGCGGCGGTAGCGGTTGTCCAGTCCCTCGCTGAACATCTTGCGCAACTGATGATCCAGTCCGTAAATCAGACTGATGCACGGGGTACTGGGGGTGTTGTGCTTCAGGTCGTTGGCTTCAAATTCCTCGAAGTCGAAATAATAGCCCCGGTTCGGCGTGGTTTTGGCTTTGTCCAGCGCCCTGCGCGAGACGGCGAAGACCGCCAGCCCCGGCGGCAGGCCGAACGCCTTCTGTACGCCGGCCAGGCAGACATCGGTCCCGAGGGCGGCTACGTCGATGGGGACGGCGCTCATGGACGATACGGTATCGACGATAAAGGACACGTCGGGATATTTTTTCATGACCGCGGCGATTTCCTCCAAAGGCGACATGACGCCGGTGGAGGTTTCGTTGTGGACCAGGGTCATGCAATCGTACTTGCCGCTGGACAGGGCGCGATCGACCAGTTCGGGGGTGATCGCCTGTCCCCATTCGGCACTGAACTGGTCAGCCTCCAGGCCGCAGCGTCTGGTAACGTCGTGCCATTTGCTGCTGAAAGCGCCGTTTCCGAAGTTGGCGCAGCGTTTCTGCACCAGGTTGCGCACCGCCCCTTCCATTACGCCAAAGGCGCTGGATGTGGAGAGGAAGACTGGATCGGTGGTGTTGAGCAGCTGTTTCAGATTGTCGGTCACCCCCTGATGAAGTTGTGCATATTCCTTCATGCGATGCCCGATCATCGGGCGACTCATGGCCTCCAGAACATCGAGGCTGACCTCTACGGGGCCGGGGATAAAGAGTTTTTTGTGCATCCCTTGCATCCTCCCTAAAAATGAAAAGCGCCCGCTCCTTTCCCTAAAGGAGCCCAGGCGCGCGGCTTGCCGGTCTTGATTCCTGCTTCCCGGTGGATACCCACCTCAACGCCAGTCACAGGAGACCTTGAAATACAACTATCTTGGCTTGATTCCTTAGCACGGCCAATTGCCCTTGTCAAGATAAGGCTGGTGTCAAAAAAAAGCAGAAAGGCCTTGACAATCTTTTTCTGCTGATTATATTTAGCGCTGTTGTTAGCACTCGGAATGGTTGAGTGCTAATGGCCACGCAGCCACTCTGGTGGCCGTGACAAATCTGCCGAAAAGAGGGGGCCTGGCCCCCATTTATTTCAATCCTTAAAGTTGTTGTGGAAAGGAGATAACCATGAACATCAGACCTCTGCATGACCGCATCATTGTTGAGAGAATCGAGGAAGAAACCAAGACCGCTGGCGGCCTGATCATTCCCGATACCGCCAAGGAAAAGCCCCAGCAGGGCAAAGTCGTTGCTGTTGGCAAGGGCAAGACCACTGAAGATGGCAAAGTTCTGGCCATGGACGTCAAAGTTGGCGACAAAGTCATGTTCGGTAAATACGCCGGCACCGAAATCAAGATCGAAGGCAAAGAATACCTCATGATGCGCGAAGACGACGTGCTCGGCATCATTGAATAATTTCTGACTTTCCAAACCTGATAAGGAGGATATAGATAATGGCTGGTAAAGAGATCAAATTCGGGCAGGACGCCCGTGCTAAAATCCTGGTCGGCGTCAACACCCTGGCCAATGCCGTCAAGGCTACCCTTGGCCCCAAAGGTCGCAACGTCGTCATCGAGAAATCCTTCGGCGCTCCTTTGATCACCAAAGACGGCGTGACCGTCGCCAAGGAGATCGAACTGGAAGACCGCTTCGAAAACATGGGCGCTCAGCTGGTCAAAGAAGTTGCTTCCAAGACCTCTGATGTCGCCGGTGACGGTACCACTACCGCGACCGTTCTCGCCCAGGCTATTTTCCGTGAAGGGGCCAAGCTGGTCACCGCCGGTCACAATCCGATGGAAATCAAGCGTGGCATCGACAAAGCCGTAGAAGCTGCCATCGCTTCCCTCAAAGAACTTTCCAAACCGATCAAAGATCATAAAGAAATCGCCCAGGTCGGCACCATCTCCGCCAACAGCGACGAGACCATCGGCAACATCCTGGCTGAAGCCATGGAAAAAGTCGGCAAAGAAGGGGTTATCACCGTCGAAGAAGCCAAGGCGATGGAAACCACTCTGGAAACCGTCGAAGGGATGCAGTTCGACCGCGGCTATCTCTCCCCCTACTTCGTGACCGATCCGGACCGCATGGAAACCGTTATCGAAGACGGCCTGATCCTGATCCACGACAAGAAGATCGGCAGCATGCGCGACCTCCTGCCGGTTCTCGAGCCGGTGGCTAAGCAGGGTCGTCCCCTGGTGATCATTTCCGAAGATGTTGAAGGCGAAGCGCTGGCGACCCTGGTCGTCAACAAACTGCGCGGCACCCTCAACGTGGCTGCCGTCAAGGCTCCCGGCTTCGGCGACCGCCGCAAGGCTATGCTGGAAGACATCGCCATCCTCACCGGCGGTAAAGTGATTTCCGAGGAAGTCGGCTTCAAACTGGAGAACGCTACCCTCGACATGCTCGGCCGCGCCAAGCGTATCGTCATCGACAAAGACAACACCACCATCATCGACGGTGCTGGCAGCGAAGCTGATATCCAGGCCCGGGTCAAGCAGATCCGCACCCAGATCGAAGAGACCACCAGCGATTACGACCGCGAGAAACTGCAGGAGCGTCTTGCCAAGCTGGTCGGCGGCGTTGCCGTGGTCAAGGTCGGTGCCGCTACCGAAACCGAAATGAAAGAGAAGAAGGCCCGCGTCGAAGACGCCCTGCACGCTACTCGTGCTGCTGTCGAAGAAGGGATCGTCCCTGGCGGCGGCGTTGCCCTGATCCGCTGCATCGACTCAGTCGCTAAGCTCGAGCTGGAAGGCGAGCAGCAGTTCGGCGTCAACATCGTCAAGCGCGCCCTGGAAGAGCCTCTGCGCCAGATCGCTGCCAACGCCGGTATGGAAGGCTCCATCGTCGTTGACAAGGTCATCAACCAGACCGGCTCCTTCGGTCTGAATGCTGCGACCGACACCTACTGCGACATGCTGGAAGCCGGCATCATCGACCCGACCAAGGTGACCCGCAGTGCTCTGCAGAACGCTGCTTCCGTGGCCGGCCTGATGCTGACCACCGAAGCTGCCATCGCTGAACTGCCCAAGGACGAAGCTCCGATGCCGGCTATGCCCGGCGGCATGGGCGGCATGGGCGGCATGATGTAATTTCCGCCTCGGCTCAACTGCTGAAAAAAGCCCCCTGTCTTGCGCAGGGGGCTTTTTTTATGCTCGATTTTCCGCAGCTGGTTCCCGTCCCTCGGAGCTGCAAGTGCCTCCTCCCGTCCAATGCCATATATCTTTGTCATTTGAAAATGTGATGACCTTGCCTTACCATTAGAGGATAGTTAGTTTTCCTGTGGCGCAAAAGGCGCTGTGGTCATGACGAGCAATTCCACCCTTTCCGTCGTTTTTCAACGCTGACAGTCAGATGCTGAGAAACCACCCGGAGGATCAAATGATACGCTGGCTGAGTGTGGCTCTGGTTTGGCTGATGATTTCGACAGTGCAAGCCACTGCAGCGGGAATCCCCGCTGATGTTCAACAGATGCTGGCCACCCAGGAACGGGTAGCGGTTATCGTCAAACTCAAGGGGGCCGCAGATGTCAGCACCTTCGGTGTAATGACGCTGCATGAAAAGCGTCGCGCCATGGTGGGCCGCTTGAAGGCAGTCGCTGCCGCTGATCGAGAGCAACTGCTGGCCGATGTCCCGCTGCAGAAACGTGCTGCGGTCAAGTCGCTCTGGCACATCAACAGCCTGGCCCTGGAGGCAGGTAGTGCGGAACTGGCAGCCTTGGCCGTCCATCCATTAGTCGAGAATATCCGTCTGGATGCCGTGGTGCACCGGACGCTCACCCCGTTGGCCAGTCCATCGTCTGTGCAATGGAACATCACCGCGACAAAGGCTCCGGATCTGTGGGATCTCAACATCGACGGCAGCGGCGTGGTGGTCGCCAGTCTGGATACCGGCGTTGACTATCTGCATGAGGATCTCAACAGTCGCTGGCGTGGCGGGACCAACAGCTGGTTCAACCCTTATGCCAATGCTTGCCAACTCAGCGGGACCTGCGGAGTGTGCGATGAAAATGACGCCACACCCTGTGATTACGTGGATGCCTATGGGGTGGCTCATGGAACAGGGGTGATGAGCCTGATGGTGGCCGGGGATGCCACCGGGAGCTCTCTCGGTGTCGCACCCGGTGCCCAGTGGATTGCCGCCAAGATCTTCAAGGAGGATGATACCGCAACCCTCAGCGCCATCCATGAGGCATTTGGCTGGATGCTCGATCCGGATGGCAATCCCTCGACCGACGATATGCCCGATGTGGTCAACAACTCCTGGGGAATCGACGGCATTGATGAGTGTGACAACACGTTTCTCACCGATCTCCAACGGTTGGAGACTGCTGGCATCAGCGTGGTCTTTTCCGCTGGCAACGACGGACCAACAACGCCCAGCAGCGTCAGTCCCGCTAACAACGGCATCGGTTTGGCGGTCGGTTCCATCGACAGTGCCAATGTTATTTCTGATTTCAGTGCCCGCGGCCCGTCGGCCTGTAGTGGGGACGAGACAATTTTCCCTGATTTGGTGGCGCCGGGTGAGAGTGTTCGGGTGGCCGACTACACCGTTGGCGGGACTGACACCACCGCCTATCTGGATGGCCTCTCCGGTACCTCTTTCTCTTCTCCCCATGTGGCCGGTGTTATCGCGCTGTTGCGCCAGGCTTATCCCTCGGCGAGCGTTGCTACGCTGGAAAGCGCCCTGCTGACCTCGGCCACCGACCTGGGCGCTACCGGTGCCGATAACGTCTACGGCCATGGGGCGGTGAATGCTCTGGCCGCCTACCAGTACCTTGCCGGCCAACCCTATCTGTCGGTCATCGATTCGGTTTCTCCACAGAATGATTTGTCGCTCCCCTTTGGCAGCGTTGTGCCGGGCAGTGAAGCAACCGCCGAGGTGATCCTTTCTAATGTGGGAACGGCGGATCTGATTATTACTTCTGTTGGCTCGGGATTGGCCGCGCCTTTCTTTGTCGAGGACGACCAATGCAGCGGCGCGACTTTGGCGGAAACGGCCAGTTGTACCTTCAGTGTGCGGTTCGCGCCGACTGCAGTGGGAACCACAACTGCTGACCTGAGCATTGTAAGCAATGCGGGATCCAGCGTGCTGCGGTTAAGCGGTGCCGGAAACAATCTGCCGTTGCCAGCCGAATTGCTTTCTCCTGCCGATGGTGCCTCATTAACAGGTTCCTCGGTGAAATTCAGCTGGAATCCTGGTTCCGACCCGGATGGCGGAAGTGTCACGAGTGCGCTGCTGGTGTCAACGCGGGCGGATTTTATTGGTGCAGATCGGTACGAAGTGGCGGCCGTTGCTCTGCCCCAGAAAGTAGCACTGGCCTCCTTGGGGGGCGGTGCCCTGTTCCTCGTGCCGCTCCTTGGCCTGGCCCTCTTCCACAAGCGGTCAGGATTGTTAGTCCTCGGGCTCGCATTTTTGCTGCTGCTGGGAAGTTGTGGCGGCGGAGGCGGGGGAGGCGGTGGCGATGATACCTCCACAGTGAAAAGCGTTCAGGTTGACGGCCTGTCCAGCGATACCTATTACTGGAAAGTGGTGACGACGGACAGCCTGAATGGAAGTACGGATAGCGAGGTCAGAACGTTCACAATACAATAACCTGTTTTTTCAAATAAAAAGGGCCGCAAACGCGGCCCTTTTTTTGTGTGGAGAAGAAACGATTTCTTACTCGACCTGAAACGGTAGGATGAGCTCCCGTTCCATGGGCGTCACTTCAATTTCCCAGTTTTTGTCGCCCTGGGTCGCCAGCACTTTGACTGCTGTTTCGTCCTTGCCCTTGCCGTAGGCGGCGACAATGGCCGCGGCTGTGGCCAGCTCTTTTTCTCCAAGATGACCGCTGCAGGCGCCAAAGGGACCGGGGAAGCCGACCACCCGCAGCAGTACGTCGCTGGGGCGCAGCAGATTCTTCAACGCCTGGTTGTCGGACTGGTTGCGCCCAAGGCTGAGCTTTGCTTTGTCCGACAGGCGGAACTGGCGACCGACTTTGAGGAGTTCGATATCAATGACGCTGGCGTCGGGCTGTTTTTCCAGCAGGTCGCGTAACCGGCCGGTAAAGGATTTCTCCGTGAGCAGGCAGCCTCCTCCGGATGTCGGATACTCACTGATTCCCCATTCCCGGGCCATTTCTTCCTGCCGTCGCCGGGACCGGCCCTGGATGTCGAGCAGCCGTTCCCGGTCAACTAACCCGGCTTCCTCCATGGGTGTAGCCGGGAGGAGTTTGGCGCTCAAGGGGCGCAGAATTTTATCGCCGATTCCGCAGTGCTTGGACACCGCCTGCAGGGCGGTGCGGTTCTGGCTCATGGGGCGTTGTCCGAGAACTTCGCCGGAAAAAAGGAAGTCGAAACCATCCCGCTCCAAGATTTGCCCGGCCAGCCGAAACATCAAAGCATGACAGTCGATGCACGGATTCATGTTTTTGCCGTAGCCGTAACGGGGATTTTTCAGGACATCGAGGTGGATTTCACTGATGTCCTGGATAATCAGAGGGATGTCGATAATTCGTGCGCTTTTTTCCGCCTTGGCAGAGCCGAAGAACGGCGTCACGAAGCTGACGCCGGTAACGTCGACTCCTTGCCGTTTCAGAACCATGGCGGCGATCATGCTATCCAGGCCACCGGAAAAGAGGCCGAGGGCTTTACTCATTTGAAATCTCCGCAAGTGAAACAAACAGGCCCGCCGGGGCGGGCCTGTCGAGGTGAATCGATACTCTTTGGGGAAAACTTATTTTTTGTGGCAGCGGTTGCAGTTGCCTTTGGCGTCAAAGGCTTTGGTGCCGTTGTGGCAGATACCGCACAGCTGGCCAGCATAAATTTTTTCCATGGTGATCTGCACGGTCCCTTGTTTCATGGAGGGGAAGGTGTCCTTGTTGTGGCACTCTTTACAGCTGGAGACGGCCTTGTTGTGCAGAGCGCCGTCGAAGACAACTTTGCCCATCGGGCTCTTGTCAAATTCCAACTGTTTTCCGGGGGGGACGGCCAAGGCGATTCCGGCGCTGAGCAATACGAACATCATCAACAACGCAGCTTTTTTCAAATTCATGTGTAATATCCTCCTTAAGGCATGGTGAATTTCCAGTCGGCCCGCGGCCACCTCGTTAACTATGCCATTTTTGAGCAGAAATTCAAGTTTTTGAATGCTTTTTAAGCCAGATTGACCACGGCCGTCAGGCTGATGGTAAATCACGGGCGATCAGCTCCAGCACGTGAATCGTCCGTTGCGGCAGGCCGGCATGATTAATGGTGTCCTGCAACTGCATCATGCATCCCGGACAAGCCGTAGCCACTAGGTCGGTGTTGCTCTGGCGGATGCCATCCGCTTTGTGGCGGCCGATTTTCTTTGTGGTGTCGTAATGATAGACGGAGAAAGTGCCGCCCAGCCCGCAGCAGCGATCGGCGCCGACCATCTCCACGAACTGCACCGAGGGCAACGCCTGCAGCAGCTGGCGCGGTTGACGGGTGATCCCCTGGGTGCGCAGATGGCAGGGGTCGTGGTAGGTGACCCGTTGAAAGACCTCTTTGCGCGGCAGGGCAGCGAGCTGCTGCGGCAGTCCCTGCTTGACCAGAAAGTCGAGGATATCCATGACCTTGGCGGCATGGCCGTGCTCTTCGGCGCCCATCTCGCCAAAGTGTTTGCCGATGCCGGCATTGCACGAAGCGCAGGCGGTGATGATGTGGTCCACCGGGCGGCGGCGGAATGCTCCCAGGTTTGCAGCGGCCAGTTGCTCTACGGTATCGCCAGCCCCGGCGGAGATGGCCGGCAAGCCGCAGCAGCCTTGATCGTTGGGAATCCACACGTTGATTCCCATAAACTTGAGGATCTGCAGTAACGCCTCGCCGATCTGCGGGTACATGTAATTCACCATGCAGCCGGTGAAGAACAGGACTGTAGGGCGATCAGCGGCGCCGGGAATGAACTCCGGGTGGCGTTCCCGGAACGGCTTGGCAGCGATTTCGGGAATAGTGCGGTCCTGGGTGACGAAAGGCATGGGAAAGCGCAGCCGCAGACCGCTCTGTTCCGGAACCTTTTTAAACAGCAGCTTGGAAAAGGCCGCCCCGCATTTGGCCCCGATATTCATCAACTTGGGATGTTTGAGGACCGTGGCCAATCCTTTGCCGAAGGAGGACAGCCCCTTGCGAGCGGCGATCTCACGCCGGGCCGCCATGACAATCTCGTCGGTGGGGACCAGGTTGGGGCATTTGTCGTAACAGGATCCACACAGCAGACATTGGGACATATCGGCCACGAAGCGGTCGTCAAGCGCCAGATCCTTATCGAGTAAAGCGTGGGCCAGGGCGACCTTGCCGCGCGCGACCACCGATTCCCGTTTCTTCTCGCCGAAAACCGGGCAGTGCGCCTGGCAGGCGCCGCATTTCACGCACTGGTGGATCTGCTCTTCAAAATCCTTGAGTTCTTTTAGTTTTCCCATGTTTATGACTGAAGGGCGATGGCCCGGCCGGATCAGGCGTGACCGGCCAGCGTCGCTTCATCCTCGAGAAAGATTTTCCCCGGATTGAGAATGTTGTTGGGATCCAGGGCGCGTTTGATGGTCTTCATGTAGGCCACGGCGGCCGGATCGAGTTCCATCGGGATAAACGGTGCTTTGGTGATGCCGACGCCGTGCTCGCCGCTCATGGTGCCACCCAGGCGCAGCGCTGCGGCGAAGATTTCTTCGATAGCTTGGTCGGCTTTTTCCTGTTGGCCCTCCACCGTTTTGTCGATCATGACATTGACGTGGATATTGCCGTCTCCGGCATGGCCGAAGTTGACGATGGGGATCTGATGCTTATCGGCGATCTGCTCCACCAGACGGATCATTTCAGGAACCCGGCTGCGCGGTACGCAGATGTCCTCGTTGAACTTGTCCGGATTGACCTTGCGCAGGCTCGGGCTGACCAGGCGGCGTACTTTCCAGATTTCCTCGCTCTCGGCATTGTTGTTGGCCACGCGGGTCTCAACCACGCCCAGGGGCTGAACGATATCGAGGATGCGTTGCGCCTGGCGCTCCAGCATCTGTTTCTCGCCGTCCACCTCGATGATCAGTACGGCGCGGGCCGCCTCGGGAAGGCTCATGCCCGTGGCTTTGCGCACGCATTCGATCGTCATGGCGTCCATGAATTCGAGAGTGGTGGGGATGATCTTGCCGCGGATGATGGCGGAGACCGCCTGCGCCGCGCCGTCAATGGAGTCGAACAGCACCAGCATGGTCTTCTTCGCTTCGGGCAAGGGGAGGAGCTTGATGACGATCTTGGTGATGATCCCCAGGGTCCCTTCACTCCCGACCATGAGCTTGGTCAGGTCGTAGCCGACCACCCCTTTCATGGTCTGGCCGCCGGTGCGGATGATATCGCCCTGCGGAGTCACGACCTCCAGGCCGAGGATGTAATCCTTGGTGACGCCGTATTTTACGCAGCGCGGCCCGCCGGCGCATTCGGCGACATTGCCGCCCAGGGTGCTGAATTTCAGCGAGGCCGGATCGGGCGGATAGAACAGGCCGACCTTTTCCACGGCCTGCTGAAACTTTTCAGTGACGACCCCCGGCTCCACTTCAGCCACCAGGTTGTCTTCGTCGATGCGCAGGATGCGGTCGAGGCGAGTGGTCACGACCACGATGCCGCCTTTGGTCGGCAGGCTGCCACCGGTGAAGCCACTCCCAGCGCCGCGCGGAAAGACCGCGATCTTTTCGCGATTGGCGAGTTTCATGATTTGGCTGATCTGCTCGCTGTCGGCAGGGAAGACGATCACATCCGGCAAAAATTGCTGCTGGGTGGCGTCATATGAGTAACAGATTCGATCCGCCTGCTCGGTGGTGACCTGGTCGGCACCGACGATATCCTGCAAGGCTTTGATGATATGTGCGTCCATGTTTTGCGTCCTTTGTCAGGCTGATAAAAAACGCCCGTCTGCTGCGGCAGTTTTTCTTAAGCCATCCGCCGCCCGCTGTCAAGGTTCAAGTCGGGCGATTTCAGTCGGGCTTGTTGTCAAATTGCAAGGTATCAGCCCGTCTATCATTAAAATATAACCGTTCAGGTCGAGTATGCATTGTATGGGATTCCGATGGCAAAGCGCAAGTAAAGAACAATCAAAAAATCAGCTGCGGCCAAGGCTGCGTTGGTACAGCAGCCCTGCTCCAAGTACGATGGCGGCGGCGCTTAATCCGGGGTAGAGCGGGGGGAGCGGCAGTTCAAAAATACCCGTGGCCAGCACGCACAGCGGGCCGACAAAGATCGCCAGCGCCCCGCCTCGAGAAGAGGTCCGTTCCTTCAGGAAGATGGCGGCCAGCAGCGGGAGGCACAGGGTCGCGCCGCGCAAGCCCATGGACAGGAAACTCCAGGCCATGATGGTCGAGCCAAGGTTAGCCAACAACAGCAACAGCGCCAGCACCAGCACCCCCAGGGTGACCAGGCGCAGGGTCAGTAGCTCTCGTTGCTGGACCCAGCGGAAGCGGGCCAGGACATCAACCTTCAAGGTCGTGCCGACCCCGACGGTCAGGCCAGCGGCGGTGCCAAGAGCCGCGATGAGCAGGGTGGCAAAGGCGATGCCGGCAAACGGACCGGGCAGATGGTTGGCGAGAAAGGTCGGCAGCGCTAAGGCGCTGTCAAGAGCGGGCTGGCTGCTGCGCATGTACAAACCGACGGCAATGCCGAACAGTCCGAGCGGGGGAATCAGGATGGCGCTCAACAGTGCTCCCTGGCGAGCGGCTTGTTGATCACGGGCGGAAAAGACTGCCTGTAGATAGGTCTGGGTGGAAACGACCCCGACCAGCATCGACAGCAGATCGCCAACACCTTCGCCGACCCCATAGCCGAACAGGCTGAACCAAGGGAAGGGCGGAAAGCTTTGGCGCAGTCCGTTCCAGCCGCCGCTGAGATGAAACGCCAGCAATCCGGCGCTGACCATGGTCAGATAAAGGAGGAACAGTTTGACCAGGCCGATACGTCCGGCGGCCAACATCCCCTGGCGCAGAGAAACCGCAGCCACCAGCAGTGCAGCCAGTAGCGCCCCCTGCAGCGGAGTGAAGCCGAACAGGCTGGTGAGAATGGCTCCGCAGGCCAGCAACTGTGCCACGATATGGACGAACATGCCGAGAGCCGAAAAGAGACTGGCCGCCACGCGCGGAGCGCCGCCATAGTAGCGACTGATGAACTGGGGGATGGTTTCGACCTCCCCATGGCGCAGCGGGGCGGCCATGAACAGGCCGAGGAACAGGCAGGCCAGCCCGGCGCCAAGGGTGAACCACCAGGCGGAAAGGCCATAGAGGAAAGCCAGTTGCACGGTGCCGATGGTTGAGGCGCCGCCAACCAGGGTGCCCATGATTGCACCGGCTACATTCCACTTGCCGGAGCGTCGCCCGGCCACCGAAAAGTCCTGGGCGGTGCGGGTTTTGTCCTTGCCGCTGGCCGCAGTGACGATCATCACCAGGAGGGTGGCTGCAAAGGCGATGAAAAAGGGCGTTTCGAAGGTCATTTCGGCAGCCTCAAGCGGTTCATTGCTAACGTCGCAGCGCTCGTCAAACAAAACCGGGCTGCACCTTAGGCATAATACGGGTGCAGCCCGGTTGGTTCAACGCCAAAGCCATTGAATGGCGTCATAGAAAGGAAAAAAGCAGTTAAAGAATGAGCGGCTGGCGTAAATCCAGTCCCGGCCAGTACAGGTCGAAAAGCCGGTCCAGCTGGGCGGCGGCAACCGGGCTGAGAGCTCCACCGGGATGGCGGACTTTGGCGCAGGTCAGCAGACCGCGCCGCCGCAGCAATTCTTTCCGTACAGCCACCCCGGGTTGTTGCTCGAAGACGATGAGGGGGAGAAAGCGGCGGTAGAGTTCAGCCGCCTCGGTGAGGTTGCCGTTGCGAACGGCGCGCACCATGGCCAAGAGCACTTCCGGAAATGCAAAGCCGGTCATGAAGCCATCGCATCCGGCTTCCAGATCGAACAAGCCGTACAACGCACCTAACCCGGTCAGGATTGACACGTGGCGTTCTCCCATGCCTTGCCGTAACGCACGAATTTTCGGGGCGGTTGGCACTGCCTCGGCCTTGAAGCAGGCCACCTGCGGCAGTTCGCGGGCCAGCCGCAGCAATAACGGAACCGACATGTGAACGCCGGTCGAAGCCGGATGGTCCTGGACCACGATGGGCAGTGTCATCCCCTCGGCCACCTGCCGGAAAAAGTGGAAGATGCGTTCTTCGTCCGGGACCGGTTCCTGCCCGGGGGTGAGCATGACCGCATCGGCCTCCAGCTCTTCGGCCATTTTCGCCAGCTCCAGGGCAGCTCTGGTGCCGCGGTGGCTGGCGCCGACAACAACCGGAATGCGGCCGGCCGCAGCATAAACGGCTGTCTTGATCGCCGCGGCGCGCTCGTTATCGGTCATTCTGTTGGCTTCGCCCAGCACCCCGAGGATGGTGACCCCGTTGACCCCCAGCTCCACCATGAAGCGGACCAGCCGGTCAAAGGATTCCAGATCGAGATTTTCATCAGCGTCGAAGGGGGTTGCCAGGATGGGAAACACCCCTGTGAAATCGATTTGTCTGGACATCTGTCCTCCTTCAGGCCGGCGTTGCCAGGGTTTTCTTGGTGCCCATTTTCTGAATCATGGCCAAGACCAGAAAAACGCTGAACCCGGCGATATTGGTCGGGTATCCGGGCCAGAACATGAGCACCGTGACCGCACCGAAGCCAAGGCGGATCGGCCAACTGGCGAGACGGAAGAAAAAGCCTTCAGACAGAATGGCAAAGGAGAACAGGCCGATGGTCCCTGACACTACGGCTTCAATCACCAGCCACAGCGGACCTTCGAAAAGGATCGGAGTGTAGCAGAAAAGGAGCGGAATCAGGTACAGGCCTTTGGCCAATTTCCAGGCTTCCAATCCGGTCTTCAGCGGTTTGCTGCCAGCTATGCCGGCGGCGGTGTAGGCGGCCAGGCAGACCGGGGGGGTGACGTTGGCGTCCTGGCTATACCAGAAAATGAGCATGTGGGCAGCGATCAGGCTGACCCCCATGAACTGCATGGCCGGTGCAACCAGCACGGCGAGCACGATGTAGGATGCGGTGACCGGCAGGCCCATGCCGAGGATCAACGAGGCCAGGGCCACCAGGATGATCATAATGAAGAGATTGCCGCCGGACAGGTCCATGGCGATGATGGAAAAGGTCGTCCCCATGCCGGTCATCAGCACGATGCCGACAACAATCCCCGAACAGAGCAAGACCACGCCGGTGGAAATGGTATTCTTGGCGCCGAGGAACAGGGCTTCGCCGATGTCCTGCAGGCTCATGCGCGTATCTTTGCGCAGCCAGCTGGCGACGACAACGCTTAGGGTGGCGATGGCGGCCGAATAAGTCGGAGTGAAGCCGTACATCAGCAGGCCGATGAGCAGGCCGATGGGGAGCAGAAAATGCCAGCCTTCCTTAATGACCTCGCGGAACCGGGGGATATCTTCCAGTTCGGGCGGTTCCAGGCCGCGCCGCCGGGCGCGCAGATGAACGAAAAAAATCACCGAGGCGAAATACATGATGGCCGGCATGGCGGCGATGCCGATGATCTTGAGGTAAGGAATCTGGGTCCACTCGGCCATAATAAAGGCGCCGGCACCCATGATCGGCGGCATCAGCTGGCCGCCTGTGGACGCGGCCGCTTCCACGGCCGCGGCGAAATGCGGGCGGAAGCCGGTCCGCTTCATTAAGGGAATGGTCAGTGAGCCGGTTCCCACCGTATTGGCTACTGCGCTGCCGGAGATACTCCCCATCAGGCCGCTGGCGATGACCGCCATTTTGGCCGGTCCGCCCACGCTTCGACCCATCAGAGACATGGCCAGCTTGAGGATGAAGTCGCCGGCGCCGGATTTCAGCAGAAACGCACCGAACAGGATGAAGAGAAAGACATAGGTCGACGAGATGCTGGCAATGGTGCCGAAAATGCCATCCGGAGCGAAGTACATCCGGTACAGAAGGCGTTCCACCGTGACGCCACGGAATTGCAGCAGCCCGGAAAAATGCCGGCCAAGAAAGGTCACGTAGCTGATGAAGAAGATGACCAGTAGAGGAATCAGCCAGCCGGCGCAGCGCCGCGTCAGCTCCACCAGCAGGATGATGGCCAGCCCGGCGAAAATCAAGTCACGCAGGATCGGCACCTCGTTACGGGCATGCAGGGCATCTTCGAAAAAGATCAGGTAGAAACCGGCTGCCACGGACAGGAAGGCCAGGATGAAATCGATGGGCAGGGTTTTTCCCGGCTTCTTTTTCGACAGGGGATAGAAGATGAAGCCGAGCAACAGCACCATGGCATAGTGGGAAGCGTTTCGTTGCAGTTCCGAGATGACCCCGAAGGTGTTGAACCAGATATGAGCCAGGGACATGATGATGCCGGCGATGTAAGCGAAGCGGGCCGGAAAGGCGGTGAGCTTACGCTGTACGGCAAGGGCTTCGCCCTGGTCACTTTCGAGCTGGTCGTTGGGTGGGGGAGTAATCGGGGTATCTTTTTGCGTCATATCTGCCTCTTCGGAGTTGTACGGAATGAACAGCGGGTAAAGGGGGAGACCTCAGGAGGCCTCCCCCGCAAAGGATTTACTTTTTCGGCAGGAGTTTGTCCGGGATGTTGATGCCGACCTCCTGATAATATCTGACAGCGCCGGGGTGGAGCGGCATCGGGATGCCGGCGATGGCTTTATCAAGTGACATAACCTTGGTCGCCGCATGAATGTTGTTCAAAAACGGCAGGTTTTCATAGATGGTCTTGGTGATTTTGTAGACGGTTTCTTCATCCAGGTCGGAGGAGGCGACCAGCAGGTTGGGCTGGGCAATGGTGTTGATCAATTTTTTCTGCCCAGGATAGGTTTCCGGCGGGATCGGGAAGCGGGTCCACAGCTCGATGTCGCCGTTTATCGTGGCGAGCTGCTCGTCGGTGAAATCAAGCACAGTAGCCTTGTCGCCGAGCATGGCGTACATCTGGGTGATGGCGGATACCGGTACGCCGGCCGGAATATTCGCTCCTGCGATGCGGCCGTCCTGCATGGCGTCGACCGACGGGTTATAGCCGAGGTATTCAGTGGTGAAGTCTTTGTCTGGCTCGATACCGAGGTTGCCGAGGATGACCCGACCGGAACCTTCAGTGCCGCTGCCGCGTTTACCGATGGAGAATTTTTCGTTCAGCCCCTTGAGGTCCATGATGGTACCGGTTTTGGCGTATTTGGTCAGGAGGGCGAAGTGTTCGACGTTTTGCCAGAGCATGGTGATGCCGTACATGTCCTTCATTGGGGCGCCGGCGTAGGAGCCTTTGCCATTGAAGGCTTCCATGCCGTAGAGGCCCTGCAGAATGGCCAAGTCGCACTCGCGATTTTTTAGCATCTGCACGTTTTCAGCCGAACCAGCCGAGTTGATGGCGGTGGCTGTAATGCCGTCCTTGGCTGCCAGTTTGATACTGATCAGGGTGCCGATGGCGACCCCGACGGGGTAGTAGGTGCCGCCTGTGGTGGCGGTGGCGATGATCAGGGATTTTGCGGCCTGGGCTGGCGTCTGCACGCTCAACAACAGAGTCGCGGCCACGACCAGGGCCAGAACCTTCAGACTACGGATTTTCAGCATGGGCTCCTCCTTGGAAAAATAGAATGCGGTTTGGATTAGTATAGCAGAGCAATGACAATGCCAGTCTTTCAAGGCCATGTTTTTTAAGCTTTTTGCTGAAAAATTTGGGAGATTAACGAGCGGTTGGCGCTCGTAAATGAGCGGAAACCGCTCGCTGGAGGTCGATTCAACGGACGATGGTATCTGCGATGACCAGGAGGGAAAATGGGACCTGAACTTCTAGCTGGCGGGCGGTCTGCATGTTGAGCACGACCATGAAAAAATCGAGGGAGCGGCTCGGAATGGAGGTGGGCGGAGTGCCGTCGAGGATTCGTACAGCGCTAAGGGCGGCCAATCGACCGATACGGTATTCGTCTGGCACCAGCCCCAAAAGAGCCCCTTTGCGCGTGACCAGGTTGAGGTCGGCGGCCAGGGACGGGAGTCCTGCGGCGTTGACCTGAGTCAGAATGGTGTGGCCGAGGCGCTCGATGAGCGGGTCCTGAGTGAGGAAGACAGCATCAAGGTCCGGTGGCAGCTGCAGTGACTGCGCCTGGGCTGGAATGGTAATAGGAATGCGGCGCATGGCGAAGCCGAGGAACGGCTGGAGTCGTTCCAGTTCTCCCACCTGTCCGAGAGAATCGGGATTGGACGGATTGTAAAGGACCCCTAGTCGGTGGAAATCGAGAATCCGTTTGAGGGTTTTGAGTTGATTGAGGATCGGTACGTGGTTGCTGATGCCGGTCAAATTATTTTCCGAGCTGTCCCAGCTGGCCACCATCCCCTCAGTCAGTGGGTCCGGGACCATGGTGAAGACCAGGGGGCGTTTCTTCTCGCGGCCCATAATCAGCTGCACGGCGGCAGTGCCGGAGACATAATAGAGATCGTGCTGGCGCTGGGATGCCACGTCCAACATGCGTTCCAGAAGAAGCGGGTCTTCGGCGGCATTGTAAACGTAGAAGCGCGCATCAGCGTAACTTTTCAGGACGCCTTCGCGAAAACCGGTTTCTGCAGCATCATCCATGGTCCATTCGAACATGGCGATGCTCGGGAAGGGTTCCGCGGCTAAAAATGCCGAGGAGAGAAGGAGCAGGCTAATGATAAGCAAGACCTGAAGCTTAATCATCCTCGTCCCCTTCGGACAGTCCCAGTTTATGGAGGCGTCGTTTGAAGGCGTGGCGGCTCAAGCCGAGGCTTTCGGCTGCTTTGGCCTTGCGACCTGCGGCTCGCTCCAGGGCGTCCTCGACCAAGGCCCGTTCAATTTGCAACAGATGCTGGTCGATCTGAAATCCTGCTTCAAGGGGGGCTCTCAACCTGTCATTGTGCAGGCTGCCACTGATTTCCGGGGGAAGGAGGGCTGAGTCGATGAGTTCTTGCCGGCAAAGGATGACCAGTCGTTCCACGATATTACGTAATTCACGGATATTACCAGGCCAGCGATAGCGCAAAAAGGCGTTTTGTACCTCCTGGCTGAGGATTTGGGGTGGCCGGCCAAGACGACGGCAGAACTGATCGAGAAAGTGCCGTGCCAGGATCAGTACATCTTCGCCCCGCTCGCGTAAAGGGGGCAGGTGGATGGGGATGACGTTGAGGCGGTAATAGAGATCTTCACGGAAATCCCCTGTCTGCACAGCTGCTCGCAAGTCGCGGTTGGTGGCGGCGATGATGTGAGCATTGACAGTGATGTCGCTGGTTCCACCGAGACGGCGGAACGAGCGTTTTTCCAAAAATCGCAGCAGTTTGGCCTGCAGATGGAGAGGGAGCTCGCCGATTTCGTCGAGGAATAGAGTGCCGCCCTGGGCGAGCTCGAATAGACCTTTCTTGCGCGCCTGGGCATCGGTAAAGGCACCCTTTTCAAAGCCGAACAATTCGCTCTCCAAGAGGTTTTCCGGGATCGCCGCACAGTTGATCTCGACGAACGCCTCGTCGCCGCGGGGACTGAGACGATGCAGTGCGCTGGCCACCAGCTCCTTGCCCGTGCCGCTTTCGCCGCTGATTAAGACGGCACTGGCACCAGCATCAGCCACCAGTCGAATCCGTTCGCAGACCTCGCGCATGGCCGGACAGTCCCCGACCATTCCTTCCAGTCCTTCTTCATGTTGCCGCTGGCGCAGGAATGCCACCTCGGCCCGCAGCCGTTGCTGTTCCAGGGCCTGGTCAACCAGCAGCAGGATCTCCTGCAATTCAAAAGGCTTATTGATGTAATCGAACGCTCCAAGCTTGATAGCCTCGACCACGGTTGCGGTTTCGCCGAAGGCCGACATCATCACGACCAGGGTGTCGGGTTGTAAGCGGCAGAGCTCACGCAGGACGTCCATTCCGCTGCCATCAGGGAGGCGCAAGTCGAGCAGAGCCAGGTCTATCGCTTGCCGCTCCAATTGTGGCAGCGCCTCGGCAACGCTGTGTGCGGTGCTGACCTGGTGTCCCTCGTCGCGGAACAGCATGGCCAGGGAATTGGCAAGAACCTTTTCGTCGTCGACGATGAAAATTTCCGCCATGGCTGATTAGCTCTCCTCTTCGGTAACGGCAAAGACCAGTCGGAAGATTGTTCCCTGGCCGGAGTGGCTGGAGATATCCCAGCGGATGTTGTTTTCTTCCATCAGAGCGTGGGCCACGGAGAGGCCGAGGCCGGTTCCCCCCGGATGGAGGGTGAAGAACGGATCAAAAATCCTCTCCAGGTGTTCGGGGGGGATGCCGCAGCCGGTGTCGGCGATAGTGGCCGTCACCTCTCCTGCCTCGTCAGCCAGGGTCAGCTGTAGAGTGCCCCCCTCGCTCATGGCCTGCGCTGCATTGAGAATCAGGTTGAGGAAGATCTGCTGGACCTGGCCCGGATCGACGAACACCCTCGAGACATGGCCGATCTCCCGTTGGATGACAATACCTCCTTTTTCCAGCTGAGGGCGAGTCATTTCCAGAGATCGTTCCAGCACTTCGGCCAGATTGACTTGAGTTTTGGCCGCCTCGCCGGGGCGGGCGAATTCCAGCAGACGGCGGACAATGGCGTCGAGTCGCTGGATTTCTTCGTTGATACCGGCGGCCAGTTCGCCGACTTCCGGCGAGATGGCTTTGCGCTGCATGAGTTGAGCGCAGCTCTTCATCCCGGCCAAAGGATTGCGTACCTCGTGCGCCACACCTGCAGCCAGGATGCCGAGGGAGGCGAGCCGATCGACGGTGCGCAGCTGTTTTTCACGGGAGGCCAACTTGCCGGCCATGGCATTGAATTCCTCACTCAGGCGGCGGATTTCCCCTTCTCCCCGGATGCTGATGCGATGTTCGAGATTACCAGCACTGAAGATTTGGGCGCCGCCGATGAGTTGACGGATCGGTTCGGTAATGCGCCGTACGAAGAACAGGGTGATGAGAAGGGCAAAAACACCCAGTGCCAGGGCGAAAAAGATGCTTTGCCGTTTCAGGACGAGGATGTCGTTGAATAACACGTCACTCGGTAAGGTAAACCCCATGGTCCAGTTCAGTTCGGGTACGCCGGCCAGAAATATTTTGTCGTTGGCCCGTTCCACAATGCTGACTTCCGGATCGACCTTAGCCGGGAGCTGCGGCCGCGGATCAAAAGGGAGAGGTTTCTTTTGCAGGAAGCTGTCGAGGTAATGGTCGTAAACAAAACCGAGGGCATCCGAGTCTTCATCCAGTTCTTCGACAAAGCGGGTAAAACTGTCCAGGCGGATGTAAAAGGCGAGCAGGCCGACGGGGATGGTGGGATTTTCAAAGTCGTAGACCCGCTTGCTGAAAATCAGCAGGGGGCCTTCCGGGTGGTCGAGGATCGCCCCGGACATGTAATCGTCGGTGAGGGCGGCCAGTTTTAAACGCTCCGGGTCGATGTTGGCCGCCACCCGATGCTCGTCTTCATCCGGGACAGTGAGAATCAGCGAGCCGTTCAGATCGATGAGGCTGATGCGGAAATAAAGATCGTTCTGGCTTTTGTACCGGTTCAGTTTGAATTTGACAGTTTCCAGGCGTTGCCCGAAGCTGAACTGAAGGAAGGCCAGCTGGATGAATGGATACCCGGCCAACAGGTCGATGTCCTTGATGATTTCACGGTAACGCTGGCGCGCCTGACTGGCGGTCTTGGCTGCCAGGTTGGAAAGCTGCCGGTTCGAATGCCGTTCCAGGGAGGCGGAAGCCGAGGAAAACGACAGGTAGGAGATGGCGAGCAGCGGCAGCAGGCCGAAAAGCAGGTAGATGGCGATGAATTTGTTGCGGATTCCCTTGAAAAAGCGCATGGTCCTTTGATCTCCCCGGCTGTCGTGATCCTCATTCTGCCGGTTTTTCCAGAGGTTTGCAACAATCTGGCGCCTTTCGTTGACTCTCGGGTGGCTTCGGAATAAAATCGCCCCAGCCGGAGGCATTTTTTAGTGAAAACCAAGAGTATATTCAGCTGCCAGCAATGTGGTTACCAGAGTCCCAAATGGCTGGGCAAGTGCCCGGACTGCAACCAATGGAACACTTTGGTCGAAGAGATCGTGGAGGTGCCCGGTAAGACCAAGCGGGTCGCGTCTGCTCATGCGACGAACAACCGACCGGTACGTTTAGCCGAGGTGGTTGGTACCGCTGAGGCACGGATTCGTTGTGGTCTGTCGGAACTCGACCGGGTGCTCGGAGGCGGGGTGGTCCCTGGATCCTTCACTTTGATCGGCGGTGATCCAGGCATCGGCAAATCGACGCTGCTGCTGCAGGCGGTGGATCGTTTGGCCTGCAACGGCAAGGCGCTGTACGTCACCGCAGAAGAATCGACCCGTCAGGTTAAGCTGCGTGGCGAGCGCTTGGGCGCTGCGGCTGAAAGCCTGTTCCTGCTCGCAGAGACCTCACTGGAAACCATCTTTACCCAGGTGAAGGAATTGAAGCCTGATTTTCTGGTGGTCGATTCAATCCAAACCATCTTCACTCAGACTCTGGAATCGGCCCCCGGCAGCGTCAGCCAGGTGCGGGAATGCGCCGGTCGACTCATGCAGCAGGCTAAGGGCGAGGGAATCCCAACCTTTATCGTTGGTCACGTCACCAAGGATGGTGCTATTGCCGGGCCGCGTATGCTGGAGCACATGGTCGACACGGTCCTCTATTTCGAAGGGGATGCGGGGCATCCTTACCGAATTCTCCGCGCGGTCAAGAATCGTTACGGCTCGACCAATGAAATCGGCGTGTTCGAAATGAAAGAGAGCGGCCTCATAGAGGTCCCCAACCCGTCGGAACTGTTCCTGGCGGAGCGGCCAGAGGATGCGGCAGGAAGTGTGGTTGTGGCCGCCCTGGAAGGTAGTCGCCCGATTCTGGTTGAATTGCAGGCCCTGGTTTCGGGAACCTCCTTCGGTACCCCGCGCCGGACCAGTATCGGTGTCGATCACAACCGGGTGTCTCTGTTGGTGGCTGTACTGGAAAAGAAAGGCGGACTGTCACTATTGTCCCAGGATATCTTTCTTAATGTCGCCGGTGGAGTCCGCCTCGACGAGCCGGCCGTCGACCTCGGTGTTACCGCGGCTTTGGCGTCCAGTCTGCTGAATCGTGCCTTGCCGGCACGCACCCTTCTGTTCGGCGAAGTGGGGTTGGCTGGAGAGGTCCGTGCCGTGTCACGTCCTGAGTTGCGTATCAAGGAAGCGGCGCGCCTCGGTTTTGATCGTTGTCTGTTCCCCTCCGGCAACCTGAAAGGGTTGTCTGCTCCGGCTGGTTTGGAACTCATCGGTGTGCGAAGTGTCAGTGAAATGCTCGATGTACTTTTTTCATGATCCGGGGCGCTGCCCCGCATTGCAAATCCGCAGCAATTTGGTAGACTTCCGCTGGCGGATTGGATAAGGAGGAAACTCCGTGGACACTGTTGAAAATTTCAGAATCCGAAAAGCGTTTCTGCTCCCGTTGGGACTATTGTTGGTTCTGACCTGCACCCTGTTGGTCGTGTGTATTGTGCAGGGACAGCCAATGGCCAAAATCATTATTCTCGGTTTGATTCTCATTCCGGTGACAGTGCTGTTCAGTGAGAGTGCCAGGCGTCATGCGCAGGTTGATGAAAAAAGCCTGACGGTGTTCAAGCTGTTCCGCCAGAAATCGATGGAATTTTCTGAAATAACTGCCGTTGAAACGGTCCTGGTTCGCAAGCGCGCCTATCTGACGCTTTGTGCCGGGGATGATTTTTTGATCCTGTCCAATGCGTATGCAGAATTTCCGAAGATGGTCGGAGCATTGCTGCGGCGGGTCCCGAATCAGGCCATCAGCGAGGAAACACGTAAAATGGCAGAGGCTCCGCCAGTAAAAAGCACGGATATCATCTCCTGCTGGCTGGCGGTTGTGCTTTTGGGGTTAATCCTCTATATCCAGCTCGGTGGTACACTGTAACCCTGTACCCCTCTGTCAGTTGTAAGCTGGTTTTTCTGTGATTTGATGGGACTGTCTGGTGGACTTGCTGGCAATTGCATTCCAGCAGGGACCGTGGGTGGGGAATAAGGTTGACTTGCCTGGTCAATTTCTTTTACATTACCCTGATACACAGAAAACTACGATTAAAAAGGGAGTTCCCCCATGGAACAGGCGAAACTGGAAGAATTCCGGCAACTCCTGCAAGCCCAGCTGGATAGTCTGCTGGCTGAAGCAGGTAAAACCGTTTCTGAAATGACCGATGAAAAAACCAATTTCCCCGACCCTACCGACCGTGCCTCGCTCGAATCGGACCGCAACTTCGAACTGCGCATCCGTGATCGGGAACGCAAGCTGATTGCGAAGATTCGCGAAGCTCTGGAGCGGATCGATGAAGGGGAGTTCGGCATTTGTGAAGAGTGCGGCGAGGACATCAGCGAACCCCGTCTGAAGGCCCGTCCCGTCACCACCCTTTGCATTGACTGTAAAACGGAGCAGGAACGTCAGGAAAAAATCGGCTGAAGACCTTTCTCTCTTTCAGCCGCTGATCAATAGCGGTGAAGCTATGGGAATGGGAGTCCATGCAAGGCAGTGCCGATATCTTAGGAGACATCGTCCGGTTATTCGGTCAGGCAGACTCTCATTTCCCGCAGAGTCTCAAGGCTGCCCTTCGTCGGTTGGTTGAAGTTTTCGACCTGACTGATGCCCAGCTATTATTGGTCGCTCCCTCACGAAAACGATTCTCCCGCATCATGCTGGCGTCGTCCGACGCTCTCTTCACGCCCTATTCTCGAATCATTGATGATGACTCCGCCAGTCGAACGGTCCTTTCGGGCGGCATCCAGATGTCCGATCAGGGCGTTTTGCTCCCCCTTTCTGATGGCAAAAGCCCCAATGCTGTCTTGCACTTGGTTGGAAACGGTCAATCCGTATCTTCCTTGGCGAGTTTGCCAGGATTGCTGGATGTTTGCAGCTTTCTGGGGAATCAACTGGCTTGGTCAGCGCAATTCATGCAGGAAAGGATGCGATCTTCGCAACTGAACCTGCTTAATGATTTAAGCTCGGCATTAAGTCAATCGCACACCCAGGAGGACCTCCTGGCAGCGGTTGATCAACATCTTCTCGCCCATCGCCATGCTGCCTGTCTGATCTTACGCCCCCTCTACGGAGAAACTCTGCTCGGCACCAGTCAGGTGCGGCTCGATCCCGACTACCGCAGCCTGCGAAGCTTGTTCCTGGAACTTGAAGAGGAACACAGTCTCAAGGCTCTCAAGGGGGAACAGGAACGTCTCCTTAACGGCACACCTTGTTTCTGGTCCTTGCCAGCACCAATGCCCCGGGCTCTGATTACTATTCCTCTCCTCTTCCAGAGGCGTGTCGTCGGGGTTTTGTCTCTGTTCGGAGGGGATTCCAATGATGACTTTTTGCTGGAAGAACATCGCGAGTTGGAGAAGTTCTTCCTGTCCATCGGCACCCAAGTCGCGCACGCCTTAGAAAGAGTAACGACTTTGGAGCGGCTGGAGTCCCTGTCTGCCGCCAATGAGCGCAAACATCGCGAAACCGCCCTGCTGTACCGGATTTCCCGGGCCATGCACAGCACGTTGCGGCTTAACGACCTTATCCACCTCATCCTGTCTGCGGCCACCGCTCCGGGCGGTGGCGGGTTCGAACGCGCGATGCTTTTTATGGTCAATGAGCGTACTGGGGTTCTTCAGGGAATGCTCGGGGTTACCCGCGAGACAGCAGCCATGGTCATTCCTCCCCAGCCCGGTCCTTTGGTGTGGGAGCGGCCGGTGATCAGCCCTGAGGTCCAGCAGGCGCAGCGCGAGGCGCCATTCTGCCGCAAGGTCATGAAGCAGCGCTTGCAGCTCGATGCTAGTGACAATGCCCTGGCCCAGGCTGTTCGCAAGCAGCAGGTTGTGCTGGTACCGCGTCCTAAGTCGCAGCCTTCATCAGGGGTTGCCATGGCCGAAGCCCTGGAACTCGCCTCTTATGCTTGTGCCCCGCTGCAGGGGCGTGGCGCGGTATTGGGAGTGCTGGTTGTCGACAACCCGGTCTCGCAAGAAGATTTGACACCGGATCGGTTGCGTTTTCTGGAACTGTTCGCGAATCGTGCTGGCGAGG
>ENA-ORXD01000558-ORXD01000558.1-sediment-metagenome-genome-assembly--contig:-NODE-558-length-45817-cov-4.528946_pt1 | contig 45817 bp, 34 predicted proteins | sample MGYA00237862_ERZ511471 | MGnify/ENA metagenome assembly ERZ511471 | reverse complement strand
TTGAAATTAAATAAATATTTTCAGGAAGCCCGCAGCTTGTTTCCAGAGAATTCAGGAGTCAGGAGCCAGGAGTCAGGAGTCAGGAGTCAGAATAAAACGTAATAAGGGACTCGGCAATTCTAAATGTGATTACCACTGAAATTCAGCCAGTCTTTCAGTAGATGATGTAATGCATTGATAATGCTAAAAGATGCAATTTGACCAGAAGTCATTCCCGTGCAGGCGGGAATCCAGTGGAGTTGGCTAGGTCGCCTAGATTCCCGCTTTCTCGGGAATGACGTGCAAAAAGGCTGAAGATTGATGGTAATCACAAAAAAATATCAATCAGTTCGTACTAACTTTTGTCAAATTGCAACACCCGGGCAGCGTATAGCAAAAAACTCTCTCACGGTTTGCTGATCAATCGATGCGCATTCCCGTGGCAGTCCAGACACCGTCCGTTTTGACCACGGATTTCCTGAGCATGCGGCAGGCCATGGCAATCCTGGCAGCGGGGCATTGTTGGATGCGGGCCATTGTGGCAATAAACACAGCCTAGCGTCCCATGGTACGTGGTCGTTCCGGCAAGATCGCGGGCTTGTTTGTCGTGACAGGTCTGGCAGAATGCCGAGGGAAGGTTGGCGGCAGGCTCAACCTGCAGCGGGCCGTGTGCCTGCCGATGGCATCGAAAACAGTCAGCTTCCCTCTGCACTGACAGATGTGGTTCATGGCAATCCAGGCAGCTGGGAATAAACCCATGCCGATCATGACAACTGGTACAAAAAAGCTCCGCATGCCGGCTGGTCGCTGCCGACATCTCCTGGCCCACCTCGGCATGGCAGGAAAGGCATTCCGTTCGCATCGATTTCATCGTATCCCGCAGAGAGGCCAGCGGCTTATGCGGATTGGCATGGCAATCCAGGCAGTCCTCGATCTGGAAATGCGGTTGGCCCTCATGGCAAAAAACACAGGCGAATATCGTATTTTCCCCTTTCGGCAGATGCTCCGGATGGCAGGCAAGGCAACCGAGCCCCGCGTGTTTCCCGCCCTCGGCGGCAAGGATCTGCAGTTGAAACAAATGACACTTGGCGCAATCAGTTTCCTGCAAAGCCGGCTGCGTCCGGTCCGCGGCAAAAGAAACGGCGCTGATCAGCAGAAGGAAAATTGCCAGCCAGCCTTTAATCAGGCCTGGACAAATATCTTGTTTCCCCCCTGGGAAGATTGTTTTCATAAAGCGCGATGAGATGAAATCAGCCGACCCTCTTCCGGGTCGGAACAAATTGTTTTTTCGGGTTGCGTGATCGGCACAGTGCTGTTTTATTATTTACCTGACTGGCAATAACCATGCCCGCCGGCAAACTGAAAAAATACATAATAGTAACCGATGATTACAGATACGAACTTTCTTGCCGCTTCATTTCTGGCGGAAGAAAGCGGGAATTTGCCTGGCTGGGATGGGGGATATCGCCAGATCGGCACTGATCACGGAGCAATGGTTCCTTGGAACAAAAAAGGGAGGAATATATGCATGCCTACCGCTGTTTTCTGCCTGCCCGGATGATGATAACCTTGCTGATCCTTGGCGTGGTGTTACTTTGTCTGGGGCCTTCCGGGATCGGACCGCTCCGTTTCTGCCCGGCGATGGGGCAGGGCGAAGCGATGGCCGCTGACGAGAGCGATCTCTACCGGATCCGGCGGGCCGCCATGGTGGAGGAACAGATTCGCGGCCGCGGGATAAGGTCTGCGGCGGTGCTCGATGCCATGACCAGGGTCCCCCGCCACCTGTTCGTGCCGGAGACAGTGATAAAATACGCCTATGACGACACCCCCCTGCCCATCGGTTATGGTCAGACCATTTCCCAGCCCTATATCGTCGGGTTCATGACCGAGATACTGAACCTGCCACCCCATGCCCGTGTCCTGGAGGTCGGCACCGGCTCGGGCTACCAGGCCGCGGTGCTGGCTGAACTCGGGGTCGAGGTGTATACCGTCGAGATCATTGCGGAGCTGGCGCACAGCGCGGCCGGGCGTTTGCGGGCCCGCTATCCGCAGAAAGTGCACGCCAGGCATGCGGACGGCTTCTTCGGCTGGCCCGAACAGGCCCCCTTTGACGCCATCATGGTCACGGCGGCGGCCGAATTCATCCCGCCACCCCTGCTCGAACAACTCAAAGAGGGTGGCAGGATGGTGATTCCGGTGGGAACCCCGTTCCTGCTCCAGACCCTCATGCTGGTTGAAAAGCCCAACGGCGAGATCACCACCAGGAGTCTGCTGCCGGTCAGCTTCGTGCCCTTAAGGAGGGCACCGTGACCAGGGCCGGCGAGGGGAGGCTGGTCCTGGCCGTTGGCCTGCTATCCCTGGCCCTGCTCGCCCTGGAACTGGCCTTGATGCAGATCCTCTCCATCGTCCAGTGGTACCATTTTGCCTTTCTCATCATCTCCGTGGCCCTGCTCGGCTTTGGGGCCAGTGGCACCGTAATCGCCCTGTTCCGCGACCGGCTCCTGAAGCATAGCGCCACCCTGCTGCCGCTGCTGCTCTTTGCCTGCGCCGCCGCCATGGCAGGCGCCGTGCCCGTGGCCCAGTCCCTGGCCGGCGAATTCGATATCCGCCAGCTCTTCTGGGACCCGCGCCGGGTCTGGACATTGTTTCTTTTGCAACTGATCTTCTTTGTCCCCTTTTTTCTCGGGGCCCTGCCCATCGGCCTGGCCTTTACCCTGCACACCGAGCGGATTAATGCCCTTTACGCCGCCAATCTGATTGGCTCCGGCCTGGGGGGCGGTGCAGCGGTAATCCTCATGTGGTTTTATCGCCCCGAACAACTGCCGGCCCTGGCCGCCATCCTGCCCCTGATCGCTGGCTGCCTGCTCCTGCCGGCAGTTCGTAATCCCCGCTGGTGGCTGGGCGTGGCCCTGACGGGAATGGTGGTGGCGGGACTTCTCATGTGGGCCCCGGCCTTGCATTTGTCCCCTTACAAGGACCTGAGCCGGACCCTGAACCTGCCGGACGCCCATCTCACGGCCCAACGCTTAAGCCCCTACGGCCTGGTCCAGGCGGTTTCCTCGCCGGCCTTGCGCCATGCCCCGGATGTGAGCCTTACCTATGCCGGACCCATTGCGGCGCGCGATGTCCTGTTTAATAACGGCGACTGGTTCGCGGCAGTACCCCTGTGGCCACCGGCACGGGCGGCAACCATGCTCGCGGCTGCTGCCGGGGCACTGCCCTATGCCCTGGCCAGGCCGGACCGGGTGCTGGTGCTCTCCGCCGCCACCGGCGATGATGCGGTGCTGGCCCTTGCCCAGGGGGCGCAATCGGTGCGGCTGGTGGAGCCCCATCGGGCGGCCGTTGCCCTGCTTGCCGAGACTTACCCGCAAAGCGCCGGGGCACTGCTGGAAAGTTCCGAGGTGGCGTTCTCCGGCCTTGAACCGCGCACCTGGCTGGCCAGCGACCAGTCAAGCTATGACCTCATCATCGTGCCCATGGTCGGCGCCTTTGGCGGGGCCGCTGGTCTCTTTGCCTTGAAGGAGGAATATTTACTCACCAGGGAGGGATTCCTGGACCTGTGGAACCATCTGGGTCCGGATGGGTTTATTCGCTTTTCCGCCTGGCTGGACTTTCCGGCCCGGGCCCCGCTAAGGCTTACGGCCACCGTTGTCGAGATGCTGGAACAGGCCGGGGTGGCAGCGGTGGAGCAGCATGTGGCCGCTATACGCGGTTGGGCCACGGTTACCATCCTGGTCAAGCGCTCTGCCCTGAGCGAGGCCGAACAGCAGGGGGTGCGGGATTTCTGCCGGCAGTTCCGCTTCGATCCCCTGCTTTTGCCCGGACTGGGCCCGGAGGAACGCAATCGTTTTCATGTTCTTGCGGACCAGAGTTTCTTTGCCGATCTCGATGGACTGCTGGCAGCGCAGCAACGCCCCGCCCTCTATGCGCAGCACGAGTTCAATATCCGGCCCGCCACGGATAACCAGCCGTTTTTCTCCCAATTCCTGCGCCTTACCCGTCTGCCCCGGGTGCTGGAACTCCTGGGCGCCCGGGCCCTGCCTTTTTTGGAGATGGGCTATCTGATCGTGTTCCTGACCCTGACGCAGATGGCGGCGGCCGCCGTGCTGCTCATCCTGCTGCCCTTGCTGCGCCTTGGCTGGCAGGGGCTGGACCGCGGCCGGATGCTGGTCTATTTCAGTTGTCTGGGGCTTGGCTACATGTTTGTGGAGATGGTCTTCATCCACGAACTGGTGCTCTATTTCGGCCGGCCCATCTACGCCGCCGCTGCCGTGCTCGGTGCCGTCCTCACCTTCTCCGGCCTGGGCAGCTTTCTGTCGCGGAAGGCGCCGGCCGGCTGGGCCGGTTCTCAGAAGGCCAGTCTCACTGCCGCCCTGCTTCTGCTCCTGTGGGCCGTGCTGATGCCGGCCCTGGTGCGCAAGACCATGGCGCTCGGCCTGGGCTGGAAGGTGCTTTGCGCCCTGCTTTTCATCGGCCCGCCCGCCCTGGCCATGGGCTTTCCCTTTCCCCTCGGCCTCCGCGCCCTGGCCGCCAGGAACAAGAACCTGGTGGGCTGGGCCTGGGGGATAAACGGCTGCGTGTCGGTGCTGAGCACCGCCCTGGCAACGATTACGGCCGTGGAGATGGGTTTCACAGCGGTGCTGCTCCTGGCGGCCGCTGCCTATCTGACTGCGGCCGCTGCTTCCCGGATAACCCCCTGGAACTCTTGATCCTGGGCACCTGGCCCGTCTGTTTGGTAAGTATTCAGTAAAAAAATATGCCGTAAATGAATTCCGGCTGTTTCGGCGCTGAAAATTTTTTCGCGCCCTGCAATTTTCAGGGTGAATCCGGCAGGTCTCACGAACTCAGATTTTTTTCTTTTCTGCGCAGTCATGCCGCGACAACCGGTGAGCCCGCGTTATTGTTATGATTCCAGCAATTGATTGATAATTCTCAAGATGTCCTGTATCCGAAAAGGTTTGACAATAGCTGCGGCAAATCCATATTCCTCGTAACGTGCCATAACCGGATCATTGGAATAGCCGCTGGAAACGATCACCTTGGCCCCCGGATTGATTGCCAGAATCTCAGTTACGGCATCTTTCCCCCCCATGCCGCCGGGGATAGTCAAGTCCATGATAACAAGATCAATCGGCTCGCCACTGTCCATGTGTTCTCTGTATAATGAAAGCGCTTCCGCGCCGTTTCGTGCCAGGACCACTTCGTGACCAAGCATGGTAAGCATGGCCTGGGCGACACTCCTGACCATTTCCTCATCATCCATAACCATTATTTTAGCCTTGCCCGTTTTTCCAGCCATGATTGCTTCACTGATTTTCTTTTCCTGTCTCATCATGTTTGCGGCAGGAAGATAAATGGTAAAGGTTGTTCCTTTGCCTTGTTGTGAATGCACGGATATGTGGCCGTTATGCTTAGTGATTATGGAATGGGTTATGGCCAGGCCAAGACCGCTTCCTTCCTGTTTGGTGGTGAAATAGGGATCAAAGATCTTGTCAATGACGCTATCCGGGATGCCTGGCCCGCTGTCGCTTATGTTGATTTTAATGTAATGGCCTTTTCCGGAGGAGAAACCGTCCGTGATTGACTGGGCACGGACATTCTCGCAACTAACAAGGATATGGCCTCCGCCCGGCATGGCATGTTTGGCGTTAATGATGATGTTCTGGATAACCTGGCTGATCTGGCCCCTATCAATATCCACCAGCCAGAGGTCGTCAGGGATGGAATAGCGGCAGGCCACATTCCCTCCGTGCAGAACAAATTCAGCAGAGTCGTGGATAATTTCCGCAATTGATGCCGTTTCCTTGACAGGTTCACCTCCCTTGGAAAAGGTGAGAAGCTGCCGGGTGAGATCCTTCGCCCTGATTGATGCCTTTTCCGCATCGCTCAGCAGTTTGCGGGTCCCATCCTGTAAGGTGTCATCCAGCAGGGCAATGTTGATATTGCCCAGGATTGCCGTCAGGATATTATTGAAATCATGGGCGATACCCCCAGCCAGAATGCCGACGGACTCCAGTTTTTTAATCTTCAGCAGTTCCTCTTCCATCCGGTGTTTTTCCGTAACGTCCCTGAAAACCAGCACCACGCCGATAATTTTTCCTTCCCCGTCACGGATTGGCGCCCCGCTGTCCGCTATCTTCCGTTTATTCCCGTCCCTGGCGATGAGAAGGGTATGAGCGGCCAGTTCAATGATCTGCCCGGATGCCAGCACCTTGTCCACCGGATTTTCGCAAGGTGTGCGGGTGCGCTCATTCTTTATGTTAAATACCTGTGAAAGGGGCCTGCCCTGGGCATCCTGCTGGCTCCAGCCGGTCAGATTTTCCGCCACGGCATTCATCAGAATAATCCTGCCGCCGGTATCGGTGGTGATGACCCCGTCGCCAATGCTGCGCAAGGTGACGGACAGGCGCTCTTTTTCAGCCGCCAGGGCCTCTTCCGCCGCCTTGCGGGGGGTGATATTAATGGCGATCTCCAGGCGGACAAGACGCCCGTCGGTCCATTGGATGGCCTGATCACGGCATTCATACCATTCCCTGGTTGCCGTATTGTGGATTATACTGACACAGGTTCCGGTGGGTTTCCCTTCGGCATTCAGGAGTTGCCCGTTGGTACAGAAAGAACAGGGTCCGCTCTGACCGATCTGCAGGGCCTGCCAGCATATCTTCCCCTCGATTTCACCCCAAACCTCTTTGCCGTATTTATTGATGAACAGAATCTCATAGGTTTCCATGTCAGCCACATAGACAAGGGCATCAAGGCTGTCAACCAGGGTCGTGAAGCGGGCGATAGCTGTATTTTTCTCCTCATCCGCCTTCTTTCTGTCGCTGATGTCGCGCACCACGGCGATCAGGCGGTCGTCGTCGCCGATTTTCGCCAGGCGCAGGCTGACCTCAATCCAGAATGTCCGGCCGTCCATGGTGCGGGCCTGCCAGTCGAACCGTTGCTGGGTGCCGGCAACGGCGGCCAGAATTCTGGCCATTGCTCCATCCACCGTGTACGGCTGGACACCTGAACTGAAGGCTCCCATATCGTTGCCGATCGCCTCCGCCCTGGAACAGGAGAACATCTCGCACATCCGCTGATTGACATCGAGAATCCTGCCGTTGACGGCATCGTGGATGAAAATTGCCTCGCTGACCGAGTTGAAGATGGCCTGGGAGCGCATTTCGCTGGCCCGGAGATCGTTGACATGGCGGGCAACCGCCTCGGACATGGCATTGAAGTCATTGGCCAGCACGGCGATCTCGTCCCGGCCGGGAATGAAGATCCGTGCGTTGTAGTCGCCCTGGGCAATCCGGCGGGTTCCTTCGGCCAACGAGCGGATGTGGCGGGTAATGAGATAACCGCCGGAGGCAAGCAGCAGCATGCTCAGAAGAATTTCACCAATGGCGATGAGAATGCCTTCCCTGACCACCTGGTCCTGGGTGGCAACCATGGACGCCAATGAGAGACCGAAATACACTGTACCCACTTCCGTGCCGATGATGGTCAGCGGCAGACGGACGTCATAGGTGAGGTCGAGCAGCGCCTCGGTGACGCTGTGGTCTGCCGCGGGCAGGGCTCCAGCATCAGGATGGGACGTTGAGGCAATGATATTGCCGGCCGTATCAAGGACGGTGAGGTACTTTATCTCGGTGAGCGGTGAGTTGGTCAAGCGGGTGAGAATCGCCTTCACCTCGGCGTGGTCCCGCTGGAAGACTCGACCGGCCAGCGCTGCATCGAGCAGAGGTGACAGCGCCTCAAGCCGCGCCTGGGTCTGCGATGCAACCGCTTTGTCGAGAAGACTGAAGCTGTTGGCCAGCAAGGCCGAGAGCATGACCAGTTCGACGGTGATGGCGGCAACCACCAGCCTGAAGCGTAACGAACGGTGCCAGGGAACGGTGCGGCGCTGGCTGCTCATTTTATTGCTGCGGGTCAACAAGGACATGAACGTAAGGATCGATGCGTTCCATGGCTGCCTGGTCAGGGGGCAGAAACGACTCATATTGGCTTTTCCGCATGAATTCCTTGCCTTCCGGGGTAGCATTAAAGCTCAGCAGCGATTCCCGCAGCCGCAGGATGACTGCCGGATCGGTTTTTGGGGGAACCATAACCAGAAAGGAAGGGGGCGCCGGTTTTTTCGCGCGAAAAATTTCGTGGAGCTGTTTATGCTGTTCATCGTTAACATGGATCCACGTGTCCCAGAGCAGAGTCGGGGTTGCGCCGGCATCCACTTCCCGCAAAAACACAGACTGCACTACATTGGAGAAGGTAGCGGTCTCGACGACCTGTACATCTTTGCCGAGGACAAGCCCCTTGTGGGCCAGCGCCTCCTCGGCCAGAAGATAGGTCACGGATCGCCAGTTACCGACGGCCATCCTCTTTCCCCGCAGATCCTCAAGAGTCTGTATGCCGGAATCCCTGCGCACCAGAATCACCGTGGCGGTCTGTTGGCCGGACATGACGACGAGCTGCCAGCCGTCGCGTTGCTGGGCGAGGCGGCCCATATGCGGCGCGGTGAGCACCAGGTCGTATTCACCCCTGGAGGTACGCTCCACATAGCTCATGAAATCAGGGGCGGAAACCATGGTGATCTTTCTGCCAAGCGCCTCCTCCATGCGTTTCACCAAGGGGGTGAGCTGTTCCACCATCTGGTTGGGCGACAGATACGGAAAGACTCCCAAAGTCAGCTTTTCGGACTGCGGTGCGGCCTGCAGCAGCGAAGGAATAAGCAAAAGCGCGGCAATGGCCCCCAAAAAGACCTGTTTGACGATACTGTTCATGGGATACCTCTATTATTACGGCAGGTTGGATTGATTCTGTCACAATTGAGCAAAAAAGGATTTCAGGAGAGCCTCATGCAAAATGAACGTCGTAGCGAGATCGAGAGAAAAATATTCTGTGCAAGGATGAGTTGTGAAATCGCCCGGAAGCGTAGCAGTGCTACGCCCAGGACGATTTCACCAGGATGGCCGCCCAGGTTATTTTTAGCCGATCGGAGTAGATGTTCATTTTGCAAGAGGCTCATGGGAATAATGAGTCCGTCTTGCGTTATTGCATGATGGCAGGTATAAGAAGCGCAAGTGGTAAAAAATACAAGGGCAGGCAGGCAAATGCGGCGGCCGGACTCCGGGATTTTTTTTATTTGAGTGAACCATCATGAGCTGGAAATTTCTCTTTTCTTCAGGCCGGAATATGTCGTCGGCAGAGGCCCGGTCCTTTATGAAGCACCACCGGGCCGGGGAATATCAACTGCTGGATGTCCGGCAGGTGAAGGAATATGAGCGGGCCCATCTGCCCGGCGCTATCCTTATCCCGGTTCTCGATCTGCTGGTCAGGCTCACTGAGCTTGATCCGCAGCTGCCGACCCTGGTTTACTGCCACAACGGGTTGCGCAGCAGGGCCGCTTGCCAGGTGCTGCGCGGGCATGGCTTCCGGGAAGTGTTCAACATCACCGGCGGGGTCAGGGCGTGGAACGGTCTGCTGCTTTCCGGCCAGGAAACCAAGGGGATGGAGTTTTTCGTCTCGGATGAGTTTGAAGATGCCTTCCTGATGGCCTATATGATGGAGGCCGGGCTCAAGCAGTTTTATCTGGCCATGGCGGACATGGTGGATAAAAAGGAGCAGAAGGCCCTGCTCAAGCACATGGCGGACTTTGAGGAAGGCCATATGGCCAAGCTCCTGCACCAGTACAGAAAAGGACTGTCGGATGTCGCCATGGCGGAAAACGTTTCCGTCATGGAAGGCGGTTTTGATAAGGACAAGACCCTCAGCGCCTACCGTAATTATCTTGAAAGCATGGAGGACATCATCCAGCTGGGCATGATGCTGGAAACCCAGGCCTATGATCTCTACAGCCGTCTTGCCCGGCTAAATGACAAGCCGGAACTGCGGGAATTCTACCAGCACATGGCGGATGAGGAAAAAGTTCATCTTGGCCAGCTGGGCCGGTCGCTTGATAAAATTCTTGCCGGCCAGGGGCTTGAGCAACCCAAGTTTTGACCGATGATGCCCCGGGCGGGCGCTGACTTGTTTAGGCCGGCCACGCCTGCCGGCAGCCCGTTTCTTCTTTTTTCAGCGTTTCCCGCTCTTTGTTTTGTCCGTGGCAGGCTGCCCAGGTACGACAAGCGACAGTCTGTGCTCCGGCCTTTTGGGTGCATTGCCTCAGCAACGGATATTGCCGATGCCAATCTCGCTTCCAGCCAGTTAAAAGAAGTTCGTTCCCCTTGAAAAGCCAATAAAAACCATATTCTGAAGATTGCGCCCGATTAATCTGCCTGTCCTGTTTTTTTTAGGTGGGAAAGAACTGGCCATTCTTTGTCGATCTTGGCAGAATTTTTATTAAAATATGAAAACCTGCCTGATAGATGATCTCTATCATGTTCCGGTTGAATAAAATAATCATAATAATGCATAGTTAACAGAAAATTGTAAATATAATAAAAGAGATTCTATATTCACCGTGAGGATTTTAATGAAATCCTAACCAAAAATTAATTGTAAATCTTGTTGTATGTGAGTTATGATTATCAACTAGGTTTGGGAATATGTTGCGGTTAATTAAGCCGCGGCAAGTGAAATCATCAAATTATGAAAAATGGAGGCAATTGAATGAAAAAGAAGATCATTGTTAATGCGGTTCTGGCAGGCGCAGTAGTCATGGGGGCAGCAGCATCCGCCGCAGCCATGACGGCTGAGGAGAGATTGGGGCAGATGCTTTATTTTGACAAGTATCTCTCTTTAAATCACAACCAGTCCTGCGCCAGCTGCCATCATCCGGGGGCCGGCTGGGCTGATCCGCTCAATGCGGCCATGCCGGATGTCTATCCGGTCTCCCTGGGCTCGGACCGTGATCTCAACGGCTGCCGGAATGCACCGCCCTCTGGATACGCGGCGTTCAGCCCGGTTTTCGATGATGTGCTGCTGGTCGGCGGGCAGTTCTGGGACGGCCGGGCCGATACCCTGAAAGACCAGGCCAAGGGGCCCTTCCTTAATCCGGTGGAAATGGGCATGGCGGATGAAGCGGCGGTCATCGCCGCCATTGCCGACCGGGAAAATCCGAAATCCAAGGCATATCAGGTATTTTTCCAGGAGATTTACGGCGTGAACCTGAAAAAAATTGACTATAACGATACCACCCTGATTCTCGATCTGTATGACAAGGTGGCCGAGGCCATCGGCAGCTTTGAGCAGACCAGGCGTCTGACCTCATTCACCTCCAAGTATGATTACTACCTGGCGGGAATGACCAGTCTGACCGATCAGGAGATGGCGGGGCTTGTTCTCTTTGAGGGCAAGGCCGGCTGCAATGCCTGCCATCCGAGCGCGGCGCAGGACAATGGCGACGGCACCATCACCCCGCCGCTGTTCACCGATTTCACCTATGACAACCTCGGCGTACCGAAGAGCACCAATGTGCTGCTGGCCAACTGCCAGATAGACCTGGGGCTGGGCGGCCTCTTGGGTGATCCGGAGCAGGACGGAAAATTCAAGGTTTCCAGCCTCCGCAACGTCGAAATGACCGCCCCGTATGCCCATAACGGTTATTTCGCCACCCTGGGGGACATCGTCCATTTCTACAACACCCGCGATGTGGAGAGCTGGCCTGCGCCGGAAGTGGCAGCCAATGTCAATTTTACTGAGCTCGGCGATCTCGGCATGACCGCCCGGGAAGAGGCGGATCTGGTGGCCTTTCTGCAGACCCTCACCGATGGATTTGGTAACAGGATGCCGGCTAACTTTGTCCTGCCGCCGGTAACTCCGCTCAATTAACATTCCGCAGTAAGACCAGACGTTGCCCCGCACCATAAAGGGGTTGCTGTCACAGCGAGCCGGGCGGCCGAGGAAGCGGTCCCCCGGCTCGTTGTCTTTGCGCGGCAGGGAGCAGGGAAGTTATCTTGTTTTTCGGCACGAAGCCTGACCGCCGGGGTGGGAGAATTTTGCCGGCAGCGGCAGGACCCGGCGCGTGCCGCTCACCGGATTTTCATCAACGAGCAGGCGGCATTCGTAACTCTCTTCAAGCAGTTTTTTATCAAGCACAAGGCCGGGGGCGCCGATCGCCATCATTCGGCCGTTTTTCAGCAGCAGCAGCCGATCGGCATACATGGCGGCAAGATTGATGTCATGGGAAACCATGCAGATGGTGATCTTTCTTTCCCGCCGCAGGTTTTCCAGCAGATCCATGATGCGGATCTGATGGGCCAGGTCAAGGGCCGCGGTGGGTTCATCCAGAAAGAGGATGCCCGGCTGCTGGCAGATGGCCCGGGCAATGATGACCCGCTGCCTCTCGCCGCCGGAGAGCTGGTCCAGGGTCCGGTCGGCCAGATGGGCGGTGTCGGTGGCCTGCATGGCCTCGCGCGCGATACAATAATCCTCCTGCTGTTCCATGCCGAGCAGGCCCAGATGGGGGGAGCGGCCCATGAGCACCGTGTCCGCCACCTTGAAGGGAAAATTCGTGTCAATGCCCTGGGGCACCAGGGCGGCCATCCGGGCCAGCTCCCGCCTGGAGTAGCCGCTCTGCGGGCGGCCGAAAAGATTGATACTGCCTGCATCGATTTTTTCCGTGGCGGTCAGGGCCTTGAGCAGGGTGGATTTGCCCGCCCCGTTGGGGCCGATGATGATAAAGAACTCCTCGCGGCTGATGGACAGCGACAGATCGTGCAGCACCTGCTTGCCGCCATAGGACAGGCTGATGTTGTCGGCGGAAACGGCCGTCATGGCCGGGACCTCCACAGGAGCAAGATAAAGAGCGGGGCCCCGATCATGGCGGTGATGATGCCCACCGGCAGCTCCCCGCTGGCGGGCAGGGTTCTGGCCAGCAGATCGCAGAAAACGAGATAAGAGGCCCCGCCGAGCAGGCTGGCAGGCACCAGCAGCCGGTGGTCCGGGCCGATGGTCATGCGCAGGATGTGGGGGATCACCAGGCCGACAAAACCCACCAGGCCGGAGAGGCAGACCACCAGACTCACCATGAGGGTGGCGGTAATGAGCAGGATGAGGGAAATTTTCTGCACGTTGACACCGAGAGAGGCGGCGGCTTCCCGGCCGGTGAGCAGGACATTCATCGGCCGGGCCAGGACAAAGATGATCAGATAGCAGGGCAGGATCAGGGCAAAAAGCGGCAGCCTGGCCGCATCGGCCATGGAAAGATCGCCCATGAGCCAGAAGAGGATGTGATGCAGCTGGCTGCTTTGCGACATGGAGATGAGAAACATGATCACTGCGCCGGCAAAGGCGTTCATCATCACCCCGGCCAGGAGCAGGGAATCCTTGCGGCCGGCCTGCGCCCCTGAGGCAAGCAGCATGACGATGGCCAGGGTTGCCATGCTGCCGGCAAAGGCGCTGGTGGTTACGCCGGGGAAAAAAGAGATGCCGAGCAGCATGCCGGCAATGGCGCCCACTGCCGCCCCGCCGGAGATGCCGAGGATATAGGGTTCAGCCAGGGGATTGCGCAGCAGCACCTGAAAGACCAGTCCGCCCAGGGACAGGGTGGCACCCGCCATGGCGGCAAGCAGGGCCCGGGGCAGGCGGATTTTCCAGACAATGGTGTGCTGGGTGGTGTCCGGTTGTGCCAGGCTGCGCAGCAGATCGAGCACGGCCAGGGGATTTCTGCTGGACGAGCCCATGGCGGCGGCCAGCAGCAGGGCCACGGCCAGCAGCAGGCCGAGGAGCAGGCAGATGGCGGTCAGCCGTTTGCCGATGGGAGTGAAGGTTTGGTCCATAAAAAAGTTCTGGGTTCTGGGTTTTGCGTCCTGGGTGCAGACCCAAAACCCATTTCATTCCCGTTACGGGAAAAAGATATTTACCAGCAGTTCAAGCCCGTCGGCCAGCCGGGCCGTGGGACGGTCAAAAAGATCGGCATTGACTACATACAGCCGGTTGTCCCGCACCGCCGGCAGCCCGGGCCATCTGCGCCACTCCGCCTTCAACTGCTTCTCGCTGTAACCCCCGGCCATGGAGGCGATGATGACCACCTCCGGCTGCATGAGCAGGATGTCCTCCCAGGAGTAGCGGGGATAGGGCGTGGAACCTGCCGCCAGGTTGATGCCGCCGGCCTGGGTGATCAGCTGGTCGATGAAGGTGTTTGACCCGGCCGAGATAATGGGGGAGGCGTCGATCTGGAAAAAAACCCTGGGCCGGTCAGCAGCGTGGGCCACCCGTTCCGCGGCGGCATTGATCTTGACCTGTATCTGCGCGACGATATCGCGGGCCTGTTCCTCGGCGTCCAGCACCTTGCCCAGCAGCATAACTGATTCCATGATCTCTGCAAGGTTTCTCGGGTCGATGGTGTAGACCGGAATGCCAAGCTCGGTGATTCTGTCAACGATATGCCTGGGGTTGCCGTCCCGCACCGCCAGGCAGAGGTCGGGTTTGAGGCCGATGATCTTTTCCAGATCCGGATGGACGTAGGAGCCTATTTTGGGCAGTTTTGCCGCTGGCGGCGGCTCATTGCTGTACTGGGTCACCCCTTTGATGCGGCTGCCGGCCCCCAGATCGAAAACGATTTCCGTGATGCTGGGCATGAGCGAGACAATGCGCTGCGGCGGGGCGGGGATGTCCACCCGGCGGCCCACCTGGTCGATATAGATCTCTGCCGCGGCCGGCGCGGCAAAAAGCATCACCGCCAGCAGGACGGCAAGAGTGCTGTCCAGGAAAAAGCAGCGCAAGGCTGCTGGTTGTTGAGTGAATAATCTCGTTTTCATAGAAAAAAATTTTCTTTCAACACAGGGCACACAGGGATCAACGGGATTGTTTTAATTACAGTCAGTGAGCTCTGCGGGCCCTGTGCTCTCCGGGGTAAATTTTCAGTTTTTACGAATCCGTCAGTCCTGCAGGGCAAAGCGGATGGGGACGCGCACCCACATGTCAATGTTTTCCTCTCCTCTTTTTCCCGGCTGAAAGAGCCAGGTCTGCACCGCGGCCATGGCGGCCCGGTCCAGCAGGGCATGACCGCTGGACTCGGCCAGCCGCACCTCATTGACCCCGCCGCGGCGGTTGACCAGCACATCAAGCTGCACCGTCCCTTCCTGCCCTCGGCGGCGGGCCAGGGCCGGATAGCCGGGGGGCGGGTTCTGCCGGTAAAGGGGGGTGGCCTCCATGGTTGTCTGTTCCGGTTCGTTTGCGCTCTGCTGGCCTGCCGCAGGCAGGGGGGCCGGCAAGAAGGCCTCCGGCTGCTGCTCCTCCATGCTCTGCTGCTGGATGGGCTGCGCATCATTTGCCATCATCGGCTGCTGGTCGGTGGCGGGTGTTGCGGCGGCGGCAACAGGGTGTTCTTCCTTCTTGGGGGGCCGGACAACGGGCTTTGCCTGGCTTTTCGGCCGGGGAGCGGGCTTGACCGTGGGTTTGGTTTTCCGTGCCACCAGGGGCGCTTTGCTTTTTTCCGTCACCCTGGGCGTTTCCTGCGGCATCGCCGTCAGGGTAAGGTAAATACCCCGGGGAAGTGGACGGGGCAGCTGTTGCCGATGGCTGTTGAATTTCATCAGCAGCAGGGCGCCATGCAGCATCAGCGCAACGGCCCCGGCCCAGAGCAGTCGTTTCATGGGCGGCTTTCCGTTGCCGGCCTGGCCTGGAGAACAACCCTGGTCAGCCCGGCCCGGTTGATCAGGTCAAGGGCGGTATAGATCTCCTGATAGGGCAGATTTTTTCCCGCATCAAGCTGCACCACCGGTTCCGTGCCCCGGACCCGGCAGAGCCTGGCCTGCTCGTCCAGGGCAGCGGACAGTTCGGCCGCAGCAACCACCTGGTCATTGACGAAAAACAGGGTAGCGTTCCCATCCTTTTTCAGGGTAACGCAAATCGGGGCCGGGGGGGTTGCCACGGCCATGGAGGAAGAGGGCAGATCCACCTGGCGGCCGCGATGGACCGACATGGAGAGCATGGCGTAGATGAAAAAAACCAGCAGCAGAAACACCATGTCAATCAGCGGCAGCATCTCAATTCTGGGCGGCCTATAGGGCTTGCGGCTGATTTTCATCTTTCTCCCCTGGTTGCATGTTTTCATAGACCACCTCCAGGCTGGTGGCATATTTTTCCATGACATGGACGGCATCGTCGATCCTGGCGTTGAAGTAGTTGAAAGGAAAGACGGTGGTGATGGAAATGCCCAGCCCTGTTGCCGTGGTGATCAGGGCCTGGGCGATGCCTCCGGTGACTGCCTTGGGGTCGGCGATCTCCATGGCGCCGAGCACCTGAAAGGATGAGATGATGCCGATGACCGTGCCGAAAATGCCCAGCAGGGGGGCCACGGTGATCATGGTGTCCAGCACCACCATGTACCGGCGCATTTTTTTCACCGTGTCCTCTGCCTCGGCCTCCATGGCCTTGACCATGGAATACTGGCGGTGGAGAATGCCCACCACCAGCATGCGGATGACATGGTCCCGGCATCCCCTGGTCTTTTCCCGGATCAGATCCCAGTTGCCGCTCTGGCTGATGGTCAGTATCTCATCGAGCAGTTTGCGGTCGCGCTGGCGTTCGATCTGCAGCCAGAACAGGCTGCGCTCGATAATTACGGTAAGGACAATGATCGAACAGGCCAGCAGGGGATACATCACCGGGCCGCCGTTTTTAAAAATCTCCCAAGCACTCATGAGCATCCTGTCTCCCTGACCGGTTTTGGTTTACATGCAGCACTGACCATGGATGAATTGGTCGGGGCCGGTTTCCCGCAACGATATTGACGGATTCGTAAAAACTGAAAATTTACCACGGAGAGCACACGGCCCGCAGAGTTAACTGACAGTAATAAAAACGTTCTCCGTGGTCTCCGTGGTGAAAAAAAGACTGCTTGCGAGTTCATCAGTAGTTATAGGTTAAGGTGACAAAGAGCATCCTGCCTGGCATGGGATAGCCCTTGACATAGGCGTAATCGGTGTCAAACAGGTTGGTGACTTCACCGCTCAGGGTAAAGGCGCCGTACTCTTTAAAATCAAGGATTTTTTTGCTGATCGACAGATCGGCCACGGTAAAGCCGCCATGGGATTTGACCGGGGCGGGGAAAGCGCCTGTCTCCCAGTCCTCTATGGTCTGCTCACCGGTATAGGCGAAGTTCAGCCGGGCGGAAAAACCCTGATAGTCATTGGCGTAAATGCCGTAGGCGGCGCTCCAGTCGCTCACGTACTTCAAGTCCGCATGGTTGTCCAGGTCCTCGAAACGGTCAAGATAGGTCAGGTTGACGTAGGGCCTGAGCTCAAATGACCAGCCGAAGCGGGCGCCCAGGTCCCAGGCGAGCTCTCCTTCAAAACCCGCGATCTCCGCCTTGCCGACATTCTCCCAGGTCTGTTCAGCGCCGCTGGCCACGCTCTCGATCTTGTCCTCGTAGCGGGTATGGAAATAGCCCAGACCGGCGGACAGGCCGTTATGGGAATAATTGATGCCGCCTTCACAGGTCCTGCTCGACTCGGGATCAAGATCCGGATTGCCCACATAATGGATGCCGAAGTCGGAGAAGAAATCGGCAGCCAGCTCATCGGCGCCGGGCATGATGAAGGCCTCGCCGTAGTGGGCCCGCAGTTTCAACGCATCGGTCAGCAGATACACCAGGCCGGCGCTGGCGGCTATATTGCTGTCGTCTTCATTCCTGCCGGCCGGCTCCACCACCTCCAGATCATAGGCGTCGTAGCGCAGGCCGCCGTCGACAATAAGCCGTTGCTCCATGAATTTCACTCTGCCCAGCAGGAAGGCGGCGTAATTTTCGGAATCGGTCTCAGCCGGATCGGCGCTGCTGGTTGATTCATAGTCCAGCCAGTCGAGCCCGGCGGTCAGCCGCACCGGGCCCCGGTCCATGCTGGCCTGGGCCTGGGCGCCGCTCATGTCCGTTTTGTTGAGGTAGGGGAGGCCGTCGTCCCAGCCGCTGGCGTTGCTCGCCACCGGATCAAACCAGGTGTCCTGGTCCTTGCCGGTGAAGTAGCGCAGCTGCCAGGCATAGACCTTGTCAGAGCTTGCGCCGTCATAGATGATGTCCAGGGAATGGTTGGCCGAGTCCTTGCTGTTGTCCAGGTCGTTGGTGGTCAGATAGCCGGGGCTGCCGATCTCGTCGCCGTAATAGCGGGTGAAGATGACGCCGATGCGCTGGCGCTCGAGAAAGCTGTAACCGGCATTGAGCGAGTAATGATCGATGTGGTCATAGCCGGTATTGTGGAACCGGTCTCCGGAGCCGGTGTCGTAATCATCCATGCCGGCGCGGGAGAAACTGCCGGAAAAATCAAAACCCTGCTGCTCTCCCGCCACCAGCACGCCGCTTTCGTCATAGCCGTAGCTGCCGATCCTGCCGGACAGCGCAGCCGACGGGCTGCCTTCGCCCCGGCGGGTGATGACGTTGATGACGCCGCCCATGGCCGCCGAGCCGTACTGGACTGCGCCGGGCCCGCGGATGACCTCGATGCGCTCCACGTTGCCCGTCATGATCTTGGCCAGGTTGCCGGTGCCGGCCCGGCGGCCGTTGAGCAGGACCAGCACATGGGCCTTGAGATCATTGCCGTAGGGCGCGGTCTTGAAGCCGCGGATGTCCAGCGAGGTCAGTTCGCCGGGATAGCGGGTGACGGCGCCCAGCCCTTTTTGCGTCAGCAGTTCTCCCACGTCGCGGGCCGGTGAGGCGGCGATTTCCTCCGGTCCGATCACCATGACACCGGCGCTGACCTCCCGCACCGACTCGCTGACCCGGGCCGCGGTGACCACCACCTCGTCAAGGGCAGCCGTCGTTGCGGGGGCTTCGCTGTTTTCCGCGGCCAGCGACAGCCCCGGCACGGCCATGGTCAGGAAGATCATGGGTGTCATTTTTTTTCTTACCATCACCTGCACCTCTGTTCCGCTGGGTTATGGGTGGCGTTTTTGCTGCCGCCGTGCAGACAGCCGCGCATGGCGAGTTGAAAAGAATCCCAGTCCTTGATGAGAAACAGGGTAATTTTGCAGAAAGATTGCTCTCTGGTGGCCATAGTATTCTCCTTGCTGTGCAGGTTTTGCCAGCCCGGGGGATGCTTGCCGCATGACAAAAAAAATCCCCGGACCAATAGAATTGATCCGGGGATTCCCTGTTTTTTCCTCAGATGCACGTCACTGCTCCTTGTCCGCGGAAGCAGATCAACATTGTTTGCAGGCAGGTTTTCTGACTCCCGGATTGTCCTACTGACCGCGTCTTCCCAGCCTGGGGCCGTGGAGATGACTCTTCTCCATCGGATACCTTCAAGCCAGTGACATGCTGCGGTTTTCGTCCCCGGTTACAGCGGCGGGCCCGTCCCTGATTCGCACAGGGGTTCCCTATTAAGCTCGGTTAAGAGCGCCTGAAAATTTTTCTATAAATAATGGCAAAAAAAGAGGAAGTCAAGGGAAAGGTGAGGGGGCAGACCGCAGTCTCCCGCATCGTTTTTTACTGCGGTGAATTGCCGCGATAGAGGTTTTCCGGTGTTTTTCGTTTGACAGGTATTGTTCACTGTGTTGAGATAATAGGATAAAAATGTCGAGGCGCAGGATGAGAGAACCGTAACTTTGATTGACCGGGTATTGCCATGAAAATCGTCATAGTCGGAGCAGGTGCCTTAGGGAGGCTGTTCGGGGCGTTACTCGCCCAGGGCGGTGAAGATGTCTGTTTTGTGGAGCTGGACCGGGAGGTGGTGGCTGCCATCAATGACAAAGGCGTCGGGGTCACCGGCCATGATACGGCACCGGAGGAGATCAGTTATCATCCGGCCCGGGCCACGGTGAGCGGCCGTGACATCACCCAGTGCGATCTGCTGGTCATGACCGTCAAATCCTATCATCTTTATGAGGCGATGCTGGCTGTTTCCCATCTGGTCAGCGATGCCTCGCCGGTGATCTGTCTGCTTAACGGCCTTGGCCATATTGAGGTCATGGAAAGGGTGGTTGAGCGGCAGAATATCATCACCGGTTTCACCAATATGGCGGCCACGGCATTCGGCCCGGGCCTGGTGGTGAACGACGGTATCGGCAAGACCAAGATCGGCGAATACGACGGCACCTTGAGTCCGCGTCTGCTGAAAATCAGCGACACGCTGAACAAATGCTCCATTGAAACGGAGCCGGTGCATGACATCATCAGCCGGCTGTGGTGCAAGGTGATTGTCCACGCCGCCATCAATTCCGTTTCGGCCGTGGTGCGGGAGCGCAACGGCCATCTCATTGAGTGCGTCGAGTCTGTTTCCCTGCTGAAAAGGCTTATTGACGAGGGCGAGGAAATCGCCGATGCCTGCGGCGTGGTTCTCGGCGCAACCGATCTCTATGAGATGCTGATGGCATCCTGCCGCCGGACCTTCAACCACCTTTCCCCCATGCTGCAGGACATCATCAACAGAAGAAAAACCGAGGTTGATTCCTTGAACGGTATTCTGTATCGCTATGGCAGAAGAAACGGGGTCGATGCCTGTACCCATCTGACCATGTTTGAACTGATAAAAAGTGTGGAAAAGAGCTACGGCATGCTTGAAGAGCAGGAAGAGAGATTCTGACGGCTTCTCTTCTAAACAGAACTGGGTGAAGCAATGGCAGACTGGCATAAGATTCTGGTGGCAGTGGATGACAGCAGCCTTTCCGAGCGGGTCCTGAACTATGTGGGCGAGGTGGTCGGTGGTATTGACAAGGTGGGGATCTGCCTGCTGCATGTTTACCCCGAACCCCCGCCCTATTATTTCACCGAGAAGCATACCCTGCAGGAATACCGGGAGGAAAAGGAGGCCACCGCCCGGCAGGTGTTCGACCGGGCCGGCAAGGTCCTGGAGAATCACGCCATTGGCGCGGCAAGAATCACCACCTCCTGTCAGATGGCCACCGGCAAAACCTTCAGCAAAACGATCCTGCAGGTGCAGAAAGACGGGGGATTCGGCACGGTGGTGCTCGGCAAACGGGGCATTTCCAAGGCGGAAGAGTTTCTGTTCGGCAGTGTTTCCAATGCGGTGATCAGGGAAAGCCATGATTTCACCGTGTGGGTTGTCTCCTGATGGTTTGGCAGCAGGCACGTCAATGACCAAAAACCTCCAGGATATCCCAGAACATATTGTCTCCCTGTACAAGGCGCATCCGGTCAGCAACTCCATCCGACGGAAACCCAAGGTCTATGAGGACACCTCAAATTTCAGCTCCATTGACTACGGCGATGTCATTGTGGCCGATAACCGCTATTTCGTAGTAACCGGCCATACGGTGGAGGGGCGGTTCGGGGTTGATGACCAGCCCAAGCAGTGGGTGCCGAAGGTCGTTGACCTGGAAAGCGGTGTCTCGCACATCCTCAAGCTGGTCTTCCATGAGGTGTTTTCCGTGTCCGTGGGCAGCTTCACCATCCCCTGTTACCGCAGCCCGGAAAAAGAGGCGAGAATCCTGGAGCTGACCGAGGACCATCCGCGCTTCATGAAGGGCAAGGCGGTGGAGGATGAGGCGGGCAACCTGGTGCGGATCCTTGATATCATCAGCGGCCGCAGACTGGACAAGCATATCTATCGCCATGAATGTTCCCACGAGGAGTACTTTGTCTCCTATCTGCCCGGCATCCTCAAGGAATATATCGAGTGCGCCAAGGCCATCAGCTTTCTGCACCAGGCCGGCTTCCGCCATGGTGATATCCGGCGGGATCATATCCTGGTGGAGTACACGACAGGCACCTTCCGCTGGATTGATTTTGACTATGAATTCTACCTGCCTGAGCGGCCCTTTGCCCTGGATCTCTTTGAACTGGGCAACCTGCTGATGTATCTGGTCGTCAGGGGGAATTATCATCCCAAGGAAATTGTTGACGATCCCGGGCTCGGTCAGAAGGTGCTGGATACCATAACCCCGGAAGATCAGTCCCTGCTCTCCAGAAACCGGGTGGTCAATCTCAGAAAGCTCTTCCCCTATATCCCGGAGGCGATGAACAATATCTTCATGCACTTCTCCCAGGGGGCAAGCGTCTGGTACGATACGGTTGATGAATTTGTTGAGGAACTCGAGCAGGCGGCAGCTTCCCTGTGACGGTCTTTCTGCATCCCCCCTTTCTTCCCGCCTTTTTGCGGTCAAAATATTAATGAACCAGCGAGCCTCTCGCAAAAGGTTTTTTCCACCGCAAAGCCCCCCGAGAACGCAGAGAACGTTTTTATCAGAGTCAGTCAGCGCCGTGGACTCCGTGCTTTCTGTGGTCAATTTCCGGTTTGTACGAATCCATCAAATACTGCGCCGCATTGCCGGTAAAGTGATTTAACTGTTGCCCGATCAGGCCGGATGAGATATCAAATAGAAAGGGAAGCGAACTGTTGTGGCAGTTTGTTGTAACTGCCTGACATAAAGATAAATTCCGTCATTTTTTCACGCTGCGGTGAGATGATTAAAGATAAAAGGGTATCCAGGCTTTTTTTCGACGAGAATGATTATGTCCTGTTGAATATCGTCAATGACGTGCTCAACCGGGATGAAGCCCACAAGCTCATCAAGAATCTGCTGATTCCTTATCTTCATCCCCATGGCATCAAGGAAATGACCGCCTCCATGGGCCTGCGCATCGCCTATGCGGTCATTCATCTGCTCGGTTCGCTGGAGGCGGGCAAGGCGGCCGACCGGCAGAATGCCCTTCGTTGCCTGCGCGATGAGGTGCTGTGCAGCTCCCAGAGCATGCTGCGCCGGAATACGGCCCGGATCCTGCTGGAGATCATGAAGGAGCTGGTCCGTTCCCAGGGGGACTATCTGCGGCAGCTCAAGCTTGCCCGGGATTTCCGGACCGCCACCTTCGGCAAGCCCCGTTTCATCCGCAACCAGCTGAAGAAGTACCATCTGATCGAGATGCCAGAGGAATGGAACCAGATCGCCTTCGACGACCATGTGCACGACGCCAACACCAAGGGTCGCAAATCACCCACCCATCTGATCATGGACGCCTGGATAAAGGGCATCCGCCGCCTGACGGTGATCTACTACAACTTCATCAACGTGGAGGTGGCGGCTGAACTGCTGGAATCGGCCGAGGTCATGGGCATTGCCGTCAGGATCGGCATAGAGTTTTCCGCCCGGTTCCGCGGCCGCTACGTCAAGCTCATCTGGGCGCCGCGCGGTTTTGCCGACAAGAAGGACTTTCTCAATTTTTTCAAGGATGGCCCGGCCAGGGCCTTCATGGACGAGGGCCGCAAGGTTTCGGAATACCAGCAGCGTTACGTGCTTGCCGTTTTCAGGGAGTTCAACATCAGGCACCGGCCGGTGATCAACGAGGCTTACGGCATCAATCTCGTCCCCTTTGGCCGGGAGGATTTTTTTACCTTTGTCGGGTCAGGTCAGCCCTCGCTGCTTCATCTTGCCAAGTATATTTACAACCATATGCTGCCGGCCATGCGCGAGCAGGTGGCCGGCTTCCGGGAAAGCTGGGCCGGAGCGGACCAGGAAGAGCGCCTGCGCATCACCCACGCCGTTGAGATCATGAACACCCTGGACCCGGATGCCATTATCGAGAGTTTTCTCCAGCCGGAGAAAAACCCCGGCATACATAATCCCTTTGCCCCGCATGATGAACCCGATGTGCCGGCCATGCTCCTGCTCTCACCCGAGGAGCTTCTCGCCCGGCTGGAAAGCCTCCACTCCGGTTCCCGGGTCACCCTGAATCTGAGCGAACTCAGTCCGGCCGATGTGCTGGAGCTTCTTTATGACTGCCGGGGCAAGATCACCCATCTGGAGATTTTCAACCTGAAGGACTATACCACCGGCAAGGCGGTCCATTACGCCGAGATCAACAAGCTGCAGCTGGCGATCAATCAGGGCAACGTCATCAATCTCAAACGGGTTATCCAGAAGATTATCCGCGATGTGAGTGAGGCCGTACCCCCGATCCGCGATGGGGAAGAAAGAAGAAGAAAACTTACGACCATATTGCACAACATGCCGACATTGCAGGCTTTTTATAAGAATTCCCTGATCAAGTCCCGTATCGGCAGCGACTCCACCGGCAGCTCCCGGCACCGCTACGGCATGGGGCTGGTCATGAAGGACACCCTGCCGCTTATGGCACGGCGAGACCTGGACCGCAGGCAGCAGCCCGGCCGCTGGAACATCCCGGTGCGCATTACCGCCCATCTGCAGGTGACTTTGATTCCCAGGAGAAACCACCACGGACTCTGGGACCAGACTGTCCCCTGGGAGCAGAAGAGCCGCATTTCAACCCCGTTATGCGCTCAGGTGCCGGTCTTTTCAGGACTCAACTTCGGCTATGAGCGGCGGAAGGACTGGGTGGTGCAGGCCTACTCCACCCATATGGAACCCAACGGGAATGTGGCCACCCTGGGCTGGATGCAGACCGGCCAGGATAACGGGTTGTCGCTTGAGGCGCGGGACGATGTGGAGGAGCAGCGGCGAATCCCCTTAGGTTATCTGAACAACTACCTGAAAAACGGGCTCAAGATACTCATCGGCTTCATCCCGGCCTTCGCCACCTTCGCCCTGACCAAGGACTGGTGGTTTCTCGCCTATTTCGGCGCCTTCATCTGGTTCGGCATCACGGGGCTGCGCAACATCATCCAGTCGGTGCTCGGCGCCGGCGGCATCACCCGCTCGCCCCTGCTGAAATGGAAGGAGTATGTGAGCTGGGACAGACTGTCCTATTCCTTGCTGTTCACCGGGTTTTCCGTGCCTCTCCTCGATCTGCTGGTCAAGACCGTGATTCTCGACCGGATGTTCGGTATCACCGCGGGCAGCAACCCGGTTGCCCTCTATTCGGTCATGGCGCTGGCCAACGGGGTCTACATTTCGGGCCATAATATCTTCCGGGGTATGCCCCAGGCCGCGGTGTACGGCAATTTCTTCCGCAGCATTCTCTCCATTCCGCTGGCCGTCCTGTTCAACGGGGTGATCGGCTGGCTGCTCGGCGGCCCCGGCGTGGCTGCGGTCAGCGACATACTGCAGAAGTGGGCGGCGGTGATTTCCAAACTGGCCTCGGACTGCGTGGCCGGGTTCATCGAGGGTCTGGCCGACCGCTTCAACAATATTCGTTTCCGTTCCATGGATTATGCGGCCAAGATCACCCAGGTGTTTGAAACCTATGCCGCCCTTGAGACACTTTTCCCGGAGGCGGACGTGCTCCAGATGCTCGAGTCACCAGGTGAATTCATGCAGGCCGTGGCTGAAAAGAGTCCGGATCTGGGCAAAATCGTCATCATCAACGCCCTTGATCTCCTGTATATCTGGATGTATCAGCCCAGGGCCGCCAGCACCCTGGCATCGATCATGAAAGCCATGTCCTCCGAGGAGCGGCGGATTATGGTCGCCTCCCAGCTCATTCTCGAGCAGCAGCGGCAGATCAGCCAGCTGTTCGTCGACGGGGTGCTGGGCAAAAAGTTCTCACGGGCCCTGTCCTTTTATCTGGACCGCTCGGAAGAGTATCTGAAGTCCCTGCAGGACCTGTCACTTCGCTGCGCAGCCCAGGAATGAGCTGGCGAACCTGGCTCACTCCGCTTCCCTGACAAATATTTTTTTTGTCTTTTCCATCTCTCCCCCTCCTGTGTTATTCTGAATCAGATAACGGTCCGATTGAGGAACGTAAGCGGTGACTGTGAGAAAATCGGGAAAATTTTGCGAAGATCCGGGCCGATGGCGCGGGTGCGGGATATGCGGACTATGGAATATCAAGAAAAGACGAGAAATAAGGCGCGAATATCCGTTCCGCTCAAGATCACGCTGATCTATGTTTTTTTCGGGGTCCTGTGGATTCTCTTTTCCGACAGAATTCTCTTTGCCCTTGTTACCGACCTTGAGCTTATTGCCCGCATCGCCATCTTTAAAGGCTGGACCTTCATTGCCGTCACCGCCGTGCTTCTTTACTGGCTCATTGACCGCTCCATGCAGGAGCAGGCGCGCATCGCCGAGACGTTGCGTCTGAGTGAAAAAAAATTCCGTACTCTGCTGAACCGGGCCACCGATGCCATATTTGTCTGTGATGTGGACAGCCATATCATTGATGTCAACAAGGAGGCCTGCATGTCGCTGGGTTATTCCCGTGAGGAACTGCTGCGCATGTCCGTGGCGGATATTGATCCGGCATTCTCCGCTGCGGACGACACCAGGAATCTTTGGGGCAGGCTGTCATTCGAACACACCGTTCTGGTAGAAAGCATGCACCGGCGCAGGGACGGCTCGCTGTTCCCGGTGGAGATCCACATCGGCAAGCTGGAGGTTGACGGCCGTCCGGTCATCCTCGGCGTGGCCCGCAACATCTCCGAGCGCAGGCAGGCCGAGCTGGCCATGGAACAATCCGTCATGGAATGGGCGGCCGCCATGGATGCCATGGATGACGCCATCTACCTGCTTGATCCCAAACGCCGTCTGCTGCGCGCCAACAAGACCTTTTACCGTTTGACCGGCAGCACGCCGGAGAAGGCCGTTGGCCGGCATATCACCGAAATCATGCATACCCGGGGGGAGCGCGTGCCCTGTTCCGTCTGTCTGGCCCAGGAGGAGATGCGTGACACCGTGATCACCATGGAGGTTGACCATCCGGATAATCCATCCGGCCGGCCGCTTGAGATAACGCTGAAAGTGATCCGCGATAAGAATGGACAGCCCCTGAGCATACTGATGAGCCTGCATGACCTGACCAATGCCCGCAAAGACCTGGAGGAACGGGCCAGGCTGGAATCGCGGTTGCGGCAGGCCCAGAAGATGGAGGCCATCGGCACGCTGGCCGGTGGTATTGCTCATGATTTCAATAATATACTTACAGCAGTACTTGGCTACGCCGAGCTGGTGCGGGAGGGCCTTAAGCAGGACGGCGCCTCCCTGGAGGATATCGAACAGGTCATCAAGGGAGCGTTGCGGGCCCGGGATCTGGTTAAGCATATTCTCACCTTCAGCCGCAAAGGCGACTATAGAATTGTCTCGCTGGCGCCGCATCTCATCATCAATGAATCCCTCAAGCTGCTGCGCGCTTCGATCCCGGCGACCATTGCGATCCAGCAGGATATTGACAGGGATTGCGGCAATATCCTTGCCGATCCTTCCCAGCTGCAGCAGGTGATGCTTAATCTGTGCACCAATGCCCAGCAGGCCATGGACAAGGAGTCGGGGATACTGAGGGTGTCCCTGCAAAGAAAAGAGTTGAGCAGAGCGGATGTGGAGAGCGAGCTCAACGTCTCTCCCGGGGCTTTTGTTGAACTGACGGTCAGCGATACCGGTCAGGGTATGGATGAAACAACCATGGCCAGGATTTTCGAGCCGTATTTCACCACCAAGGAGTTCGGCAAGGGCACGGGGCTCGGCCTGGCCGTTGTCCATGGGATTGTCCATGACTGCGGCGGCCTGATCAAGGTTGCAAGCGAGGTCGGCAAGGGGACAGCCTTCCATGTTTACTTCCCGGTGGCGACTGAGGAGGCCGACGGCACGGCGGATGAAACTGCGGACGACATTACCGCCGGCCAGGAGAGGATTCTTGTCGTGGATGATGAAGTGGCTCTTGTCAGATATGAGCAATCGGTGCTGGAGGGTCTGGGCTATCAGGTGACGGCCATGACCGACAGCATTAAAGCCTGGGAGATATTCCTCGCCAGTCCGTACGGTTTTGATCTGCTGATAACCGATCAGACCATGCCCGCTATGCCCGGTACCGTCCTGGCCGGCAAGATCCTGGCGATCAGGCCGGATATGCCCGTCATCCTGTGCACCGGCTACAGCTCGATGGTTGATGAGGGAAAGGCGCAGGGGATGGGGATCCGGCTGCTTGCCATGAAACCATTTGATAAAAAAGAACTGGCCAGGCTTGTCAGAAAGGCGCTGGACGAAAAATAGGCGGCGGCAAAGGATTGCATCGATCTTTGCATAATCAGGAAAACGTCCGGCATATGGTGGGAAATCGTCCCCTTGTGCTCTCTCGATAAAAGGAGTAAGTCATGCAATCAGACGTGATCATCAGACAGGCAGTCATCGGCCCCTACAAGGTGAACACCTATCTGCTGGCCTGTGGCCGGACAAAAAAGGCGGTGCTGATCGATCCCGGCGGCGAAGAGGAGAAGATTATCCGCATGGTGCGGGATGAAGGGGTGGAGCCTGTTTATATCCTCAATACCCATGGCCATGCCGATCATGTGCTGGCCAACCAAAAGCTGCAGGCGGTTTTTTCCGTGCCGGTGTGCATGCATGAGGCGGACGACATCTTCTTTGCCGCCGCGGAGGTCCGGGAAAAATCACTGAAGGAGCTTGGGTTGCCGGCGCCCGCTCCTGCCGATATCAGACTAAAAGACGGCCAGATGCTGACAGTGGGCAAGCTGCGGGTCATGGTGATTCACACCCCGGGCCATACGCCGGGATCGGTCTGTTTTCTGGCCGCGGGCAACCTGTTTACCGGCGACACCCTGTTTGTCGGGGACGTCGGTCGTACCGATCTGACCGGCGGCTCCCTTGATACCCTCATCAATTCCTTGCGGGAAAAGGTGATCGTGCTGCCGGCTGAGACGATCATCCGGCCCGGCCATGATTACGGCGAGACCCCGACCTCGACGGTGGGCCGGGAGATGCAGGAAAATCTCTATATCACCGATTTTATCCTGGCAGAATAACGGCATTTTTCTGAATGCAGGGCGGCAGGCGTGCGTAAAACAAAAATCATCTGTACCATCGGTCCCAATACGGCGTCATTTGACAAGCTGAAAAAGCTGGCGGAAAAGGGCATGAACGTGGCCCGCCTCAATATGTCCCACGGCTCGCTCGAGTGGCACCAGAGCGTGATCCACAGCATCAAGCGGCTCAACCGCAAGTTCGGTTCGACCATTGCCATTCTGCTGGACACCAAGGGGCCCGAGGTGCGGACCGGGGATGTGAAAAGGGACCTGGTGCTCAGGAAGGGGGCGCCCCTGACCCTCACCATCAGGCGGCAGGCGGAGCTTGAAGACAATTGTGTCGAGGTGAGCTATGACGGCTTTGTCAATGAGGTGGAATTCGGCGACACCGTCCTGATTGACGGCGGCATGATCAGCCTGCTGGTCAAAGAGGTCACCGCCAAGGATGTCCGCTGTGTCTGCCTTGACAACGGCGTCCTGACCTCAAGACGGCATATCAATATCCGCGGCAAGAGCGCCGATCTGCCGTCCATTAACGACAAGGACTGGCAGGATATCAATTTCGGCATTGAAAACCACGTTGATTTCATAGCCCTTTCGTTTGTGCGCGACGCCTCGGCCATTGAGGAGCTGCAGCGCTATCTGCAGGACAAAAAAGCGCCCATTGATATCCTGGCCAAGATTGAAAATGCGCAGGCCATTCCCCATCTTGATGAGATTATCAATGTGGCGGACGGCATCATGATCGCCCGGGGTGATCTGGGGGCGGAGCTGCCCTATGAAGAGGTGCCGCTGCTGCAGGATGAGATCGTCCGCAAGTGCCGGGCGGTCGGCAAGCCGGTGGTGGTGGCCACCCATATGCTTGAATCAATGATCGTCAATCCCACCCCGACCAGGGCGGAGGTGACGGACATCTCCCATGCGGTGCTGCAGGGGACCGATGCCGTCATGCTTTCCGGTGAGACGGCGACCGGGAAACACCCGTGCAAGGCCATGGAAGTCATGGATGCGGTGGCGCGGCGCATTGAAAAACAGATGGGGCTGGACACCAGGGTGCGGGTAAAGGCCAGCAATAATCCCAAGGAGGAGATTGCCCGAAGCGCCGCCATCCTCAGCAACAATCTCCAGGCGGTGGGGATTCTGGTTTATACCAGACGGGGCCTGATGGCGGTTTTGCTTTCCAAATGCCGGCCGGTGGCCCCGATTCTCGCCTTCACCAATACCACCCATGTGCGGCGCAGGCTGGGCCTGTACTGGGGGATTCACGCCTTCAGGATCGATTTTTCCAAGGACCCGGAGGTCTCCATCCAGCGCTCGGTTGAACAGCTGCAGCGTGGAGGAATAGTCAAGGCCGGCGACCGGGTCATCGTGCTTTCCGACATCCTGGTGGGCGGCAAATTCATCGAGACCGTCCAGGTGCGGACCATTTGAAATCTCAACTCTTGGTCCATCTTGCCGCAACAGCAGTGTTTATGACAGAGTTGCCACCTGATCTCCGCCATTGGAATTCAAGGAGTCAGGAGATAGAATTCAGAATAATTACGATTTTATGACGTTTTATTCTGGCTCCTGACTTCTGTATTCCAGAATGCTCTGGGAACAAGCTTCAGATAGCTGGAAAATATCATCTGATTGCAGCAAGTTGAGCAAATAGTAGCGAGCCGGTTTCAATACAGCAGGGCGAAACGCTCCCAGAAATCGGGAAATGATTTGGCCACGCACCGCTCATTGGTGATTCTTATCCCCGGCACCACCAGGCCGGCCACCCCGAAACACATGGCGATGCGGTGATCATTGTAGGTCTCGATGTCGGCGCCCTGCATGGGCGCCTCGGGGTCCAGGCCTTCGATAATGAGGGCGTCCTCCTTTTCCGCAACCCCGGCCCCGAGTTTACTCAGCTCGGTGGCCATGGCGCTGATGCGGTCGCACTCCTTGATGCGCAGGTGGGCGATGTTGTTGATGACGGTGCGGCCCCTGGCTCGGGACGCCACCACCGCCAGGGTGGGGGCCACATCCGGGCAGTCGCCCATATCGACCTCGATGCCGCGCAGCTCTTTGGGGCCGGTGACCGTGATGCCGTTGCCGTAGGTCACCTGACAGCCCATCTTCTCCAGCATTTTCACCAGGGCCGTGTCGCCCTGCAGGGAAACTTCCGGTACATTGCGAACGGTGACGGTGCCGCCGGTGATCGCGGCGGCGGCGAAGAAATAGGAGGCGCTGGAGGCGTCCCCCTCAACCTGATAGGTCTGCGGCTGATAGCAGCCCGGGCTGATCTCAAAGTGGTTGAGACTGTCGTTGGCCTCTACCATGATGCCAAACGAACGCATCACGGCCAGCGTCATGGTGACGTAGGGCCTGGAGGGGACCTCGCCCTCCACCGTCAGGACGGCCTTGTGCCGGGCGTAAGGGGCGACCAGCAGCAACGAGGAGAGATACTGGCTGCTTTTGCCTGCCGGCAGGGTGGTGCTGCCGCCTGTTATGCCGTCCGCCGCAATGCGCAGCGGCGGGCAGCCGGTGCCTTTGATGCTGGCAATGTTGACTCCCCAGCCGGTAAGGGCCTGCATCAGCGGGGCAATGGGCCGCTCCTCCATTCTTTTTTCTCCGGCAATGGTGAATATGCCGTGGCCAAGGGCGGCAACCGAGGTGAGAAAACGGGTGGCCGTACCGTTGTTGCCCAGGAATATTTCCCTGTCCGGCGTGTTGATACGGCCGCCGGTGCCGTGAACCGTCCACCGGTCGCCGGCAGGGATGATGTCGATGCCCATGGCTTTGAGGGCGGCGGAGGTATAGGCGGTGTCTTCACTGGCCAGGGGGGTCAGCAGGGTTGAGCTGCCGTCGGCCAGGGCCGCGGCGATCAGCGCCCGCTGGGTGATGCTTTTTGAGCCGGGCACAGTGACGGTGGCATTGATATGGTGCACAGGTTTTATTTCTTTCATAGGGAGTAGTTGCGGTAGTTGGGTTTTATTTTGCGGCAAGGGCGGCCAGCAGACTTTCCCGCATGATTGCCACCGGGGCCTTTTCGCCGGTCCACATTTCAAACTGGGCAACGCCCTGATAAAGCAGCATGCTCAGACCGTTTACCACCTGACAGCCGGCCTCTTTGGCCTCTCGGAGCAGTTTTGTCTCCTGCGGGGCATAAACGATGTCCATCACCACGGCAAAGCGGGCAAGACACTCTCTCGGCACCAGGCTGATTTCGGTGTGGGGAGTCATGCCCACCGAGGTTGCGTTCACCAGGCAATGGGCGGCGATTTCAGGTATTGCACTTAAAGGGTGCCAGGGGCAGGCAAGTGTCTGCGCCAACTCAAGGCCCTTGGCTGCAGTGCGGCTGGCAAGAAGGATTTCCGCGCCTGCTTCAAGCAGGCCGAAGCCGATGGCCCGGGCCGAGCCGCCGGCCCCCAGTATCAGTACTTTTTGGCCGGCCAGGTCGGTTTTTTCCGCCAGGGCCCGGTTGGCCCCCAGCCAGTCGGTATTATGGCCGGTGATCCTGCCCTGTTGAATGTCCAGGGTGTTCACCGCCCCGATTTTTGCCGCCACCGGGTCGATGTCGTCAAGGTAGGCAATCACCGCCTGCTTGTGGGGGATGGTGACGCTCACCCCCCTGATACCCAGGGCCTTGAAGCCGATCATGGCGGCGGCCACATCGGTGACCGGAAACGGCACATAGGCGGCGTTCAGATGCAGGGCGGCAAAGGCGCTGTTATGCATGGCCGGGCTGAGGCTGTGGCTCACCGGATGACCCATGATGCCGTGGAGGATGGTTTTGCCGTTAATCTGCATGGGCGAAGTTCTTCAGGCAGTTGATCAGGTCGGCCGCGGCAAGCTGGCCGGGGGCCGTGGCATCACCGGCGTTGGGAGCGGCATAGGTCATGAATCCTCCCAGCTCAAGGGTTGCCAGCCGGCTGATCATGCCGGCCCCTCCCATGCAGAAGGCGATGAGCGGAAAGCCCTGGCGGTGGGCCAGTTCCTGGAGCTGCAGGACCCGCAGCACATCGTTGAAATCATGGGCCATGGTGACGATTTTGCCGATATGGGCGCCGGAATTGTGCTGCCGTGAAAAAATGTCATTGAGTTCGGCGGCCCCGGGTGTCTCCGTAAAATTGTGCCAGGAGATGATTATTTCCGGCCCGCCTTTCTTGCTGGCGGCCTCGCAGAGGCGGCGCACCGCGCTCTCGTCACTGTTGAGCTCTATGTCGACATAGGATGCCCCGCCTTGCACTGCCTGCATGAGCAGGTCGAGCCGTTTTTCTTCCGGTTCCCTGCACAGGCCGCCTTCCCACAGCGGCCGGTTGGTGAAGAGCAGGGGGGTGTCAATCGCCAGCATGAACGGCTCAATGGCCGGTTCGGTCAGGCTGTCCAGCCGGATTTCAATGACGTCGGCGTTTGGCTGTGCCTTTTGCGCAGCCTGGATGGCGGAAGTGATATCCGGCCTGGCGATGGAAACGCAGATTTTACCGGCAGCGGAACCTTTTATTGCATGGGGCATTGTTTTCTCCAAGGGAAAAATAAAAAAAAGCAGACTGCAAAATTATTCTATCGCCTGACACTTGTCAACCTGCTTGACCTTTTCATGGCTTCTTATTCCAGTTTGCAGGAGGGAATAATAGTTTTTTGGCGGAAAGTAAAAGCGTTTTTGGATTTTGGGTTATTTGCCCAGATCTTGGTCGGCAATATGGGGATATGCCCAGGGCCTGGCTGCGGGTTTTGCTGCTGTCTGCTTGTTGCCTGGGGGAGAAAATATTTTAATTCTATTAATTACAGTATGTTGTGAAATAAAAAAACATAAATCGTGTTTGTGGTATATGTATTGCTAAATAGAAAGACAAAAGCCGCAAGCGGCATAACACCTCTCTCCTTTGGTGTTCGACTCTCCTCCTAAGAGTCAATGATTCCTCCAAAGTCCTAGATGCTGGGGTCTACCGTCAGGTATCGGCAAATAGGCAAGAGTATTCTCAACCCTCAGGCCCTGGGAGCAATCCCAGGGCCGCCTCCTTTTTTATTTCCGCTGTTTCTCAGGTTTCCCGTCCGCACGCCGAGGATATCAATTGCATGATTGCCCACTATTTTGTTAGTATTGCTCCAGTTCTCAATCACCAGATTGCCTGAGTGGTGTATGTCTTAAAAGCAGAACCTGTGTCAGGAGTGATATGATAAGGCTCTTTGTTGCTATTGATTTGCCTGAAACCATTAAAAATGAACTCAGCTCCATCTGTTTCGGCCTGCCGGGGGCCAAATGGGTGCCCCTGGACCAGCTGCATCTTACTCTGAGATTTATCGGCGAGGTGGATGGCGGGCTTTTCCGCGAAATTCGTTCGGATCTTGAAACCGTGGAGGCCGAGGGGTTCCCCATGTGTTTGAAGGGGCTCGGCTATTTCCCGCCCCGTAAGGAGCCGCGGGTTCTCTGGGTGGGCATGGAGAAATCAGAGCAGCTCCTGCAGTTGCGGAAAAAAGTTGACCGGCAGCTTGTCCAGCTGGGAATCCCGGCGGAAAAGCGAAATTTCTCCCCGCATATCACCATTGCCCGGCTCAGGGAGACCCCGCTGGTCAGGCTGACCAATTTTCTGTCGGGCAATGCGCTTTTCACCCTGCCGGAGTTTCCTGTTGACAGCTTTTATCTGTACTCAAGCGTTTTAACGCCCAAAGGGGCGATTCACCAGCAGGAGGCGGCCTATGCGCTGGCGGAATCGTGAGCCCCCCACCGTTTTGCCCTGATGCTTCAGCGCAAAATGAACCTCAGGAAAAGTGCGCATGGGAAAAGGACTGCAAATGACTCATCGAGTCTCGTTCCGCCCGTATCTCTTATTGGTCATTTTTCCGGTTCTCCTGGTTAAAAGAATACTGTATACGAAGTCAACATTTCTCCCTGTCATTTGTGGAGGATGCTTGGAAACACCTGAACCTCTGCACGCCATGTGAAACCCATGAAAATCGCCTTATTAGGCCTGACCAACACAGGCAAAAAAACACTGTTCACCCTGCTGACCGGACGTCAAGTGCCGGCATCCATGAAACCGGGTGAAATTCTGGAAGGCATCGGGCCAATCCGCGACAAACGCATTGACGTCCTTGCCGAACTCTTCAAACCTGACAAAAAAACCTATGCGGAGAATCATTTTGTGCTCTGTCCCGATATTGCCGAGGGCAGCCAGGCCCGGGAATGGATGGATCCTGCCCGCCGATGTGATCTTCTCTGCATCCTGATCCGCGCCTTTGCCTCCGAGGCTGTCTATCATCCTGCCGGTACGGTTGATCCGGAGCGGGACCGGGCCAATATCGAGACCGAGCTGCTGCTCGCCGACATGCAGCTGGTCGAAACACGGCTGCAGCGTCTCGCCAAGGAAAAAAAAGGGGGCCAGAGCCCGGCCCAGAAGCTTGAGGAAGATATTCTCCAACGCTTCCAGGCCGCCCTTGATGAAGAAAAGCTGCTCTCAACAGTGGGCCTTGAACCCCATGAGGAGACCGCCATCAGAAGCCTGGGGCTGATCACCCGGAAACCGGTTCTCTATGCCTATAACATCGCCGAGGATGACATCGGCAAGGATTTCGCGGCCGGCATCTTTGCCATCTCCTGCGAAATCGAAAAGGAAATAGCCGCCATCGAAGACCCTGGCGAGCAACAGGAATTCCTCGAGGCCATGGGCCTTTCCGCACCCGGCCTGGAAAGAATCAATGCCGCCCTTTACGCAGCCCTTGGCCTGATGTCGTTTTATACGGTCGGCAAAGATGAATGCCGGGCCTGGACCATCAAAAAAGGCACCAGTGCTCCGGTTGCAGGCGGCAAGATCCACAGTGACATCGAGCGCGGCTTCATCCGGGTCGAGGTGATCAAATACGATGATCTCATTGCCCTGGGTTCCGAGCAGGCCGTTAAGGCAAAAGGCAGGCTGCAGCTGCAGGGGCGCGATTACATCATCGAGGACGGCGACATCTGCCATTTCCTCTTTAATGTATAAAGACCTCGGCAAAGCAGGGGTAAGCGGCGGCGATCCCAGGCTTGTCTCCCGCTTTCCGCTCTGTTATGCCCCGGCCGATTTGCCGGCAAACTCTTTCTGAAAAAACCGTATGATGAATTCCTCATCCATTCCTTCCGCCCACTGCCCCGGCCTGGTCCTGGCATCCCTGACCCAGGCCGGGATATCTTCCGTACGCTGTATTTTATTATCGCTTGGATGCACCTTCTCCGTGCAACTGGCAAAGCTGTCGCATATGCGAAAAGAGGCGGCCATGATCCTCAGCTCTTTTTCCGAGTACTCGCAATACTGGCTTATCTCCGGCATGATCGCCCTGAATCTGTCCACGCCCAGCATAAGGATATGACTCCTCAGGGGGATATTCAGCCACACCCAGTCCTCGTGCGTACTCGTAAGCATCTTCAGCGAAATGATCTCATGCCTGTCCCAGAATCGATACTGCCGTTGCGTAAAATCCACCTTTTTCAGATTCTCGCCAAAGACCAGGACCGCCTGTATCTCTTCGCTCTGTAATTTGCCGATGTCATGTATCAGGCCCGTTATCTCAAAAATAAGTACCGTTTTCCGGTCAAACCCGGATGCTGCAGCCAGCCTCCTGGCAAGCCGTGAAACAGCCTCCAGGTGCAGCAAGACTGATTTCCCTCCGCGGGGATACCTGGCGACCAGGTGGTTTATCACCACTCGCACATTCTCTTTAAGCTCGATTAACTCGCTTAATGACTCAACCGGATGGCCCTTGGCCTGCTCAACGACATCCAGAGAAACAGTCGGCAAGCGTCCTTCCTTTTCCCCGGCATCCTTGCCGGCCGGTTTTCTCTTTATCGCCTTGACGGAAAAATCCCGGCATTCATCCGCCAACCCCTTGATGCCGTGGCGCAGAACCACCGGCCCCAGGGAAAAAATGTGGCTGATGATATCCTGGCGGATTTTTTTCATGGCCGATTTGCACAGGTTTACTGTCCGCGCCACAATTTCCTGAAATTTCAGTATGTTATTTAAACCGGATTCCTGCAGCCTGTCCTGCGTACGCCAATCAACATCATGAAAGACCTCCGGCGCGGAAAGCTGGTAAACGGCTTCCCGCTCCTCAGAGCTTAAGCCCCCCTCTTGAGGCGATAACTGCATAAAGCGCCCCACGATGACATGCCTGAATTCTTTGCTGAAATCAACCTGCCCGGCGGGCGGCCATGGCGCGGGAACCGGCTCTATCAATCCGGATGCCAGCAGCTCCATGCCCTCATCGCTACAAGTGTAAACATGCGTGGCGTAAGCCACGCGGGTCAACAACTGGGTGATGTCGGCCAATACCCCGAGAAACCTGCCGAAGGAATCATCCCTTTCCTGGGCAAAATCTTCGTCGTTATCCGAGAACCAGCCGAGCAGATTAGAGGCCGCTGCCACTATGTCAACTTTTTTATAGGCGTCCCTGTGCGCAGTGATATTTTCCGTCGGAGCAAATGTATTCGCGCATATCGCCCAAAACCTGTCCTCGCCTTCCGCCGGCCGCCAATCTTTTCGTATTTTAACCAATAATCTATCTATCAACCCTATGAACCCGGCGTTATCATTATTTTTATAACAATCTGCCAGGCCTGAGGCCAAAGTTTCCAATTCTCTTACCTGTTGATGGATTTCCCGTGAGTGAACGGTCAAGATAGGCGATGATCCCCCTGACGCCGGAACTTCGCTTATAACCCGGACAAAAGCGGCGTTGTCTTCTTTTGTATCCTTGGCATTAAAGATGCCCCGGCGCTCCAACGCTGAAGCATGCGGATAAAAATCGGCTAATGAGCGCCTGTCGTGCGTGGCGCCTGAGATTATTTTCTGATCCCGGTTCATTTCATCTATCGTTTCTGCCAATTCCTCAAACCTTCTCCCTTTCGCGGACGACATCAACAAGCCGATAAACCACCGGCTTTTCTCCTCGAAAGAAACCTCCTCATCCTTGGTTAAATATCTCTCTATAGCGTCAAGCATCTCAGAAATCAACGCCTGCTCTTCCGATAAAACGCGATTATCGGCTGTCACGTACCATCTCCGGCAAAGACAGCTGATCGCGGCAATGTGATCCGCTCAGAGTTTGATTCCCTTTCCGAGCAAAATCGCTTTATCAATGAGCCTCTTGCAAAATGAGATAAAATCAATTTGCCGTCATTCACGCGAAAGCGGGAGTCCAGGAAGCACAATGGATTCCGGGTCGCGCTGCGCTTGCCCGGAATGACGACATGTCCATTCCCGTCATTTTGCAAGAGGCTCCAATGATATGAAAAGTGGATTGGCTGATAGAGAGCAGGGGCACGTCTTGACTGACGAGGAATTGGACAGGTTCCTGGATGAAACTGCAATGGTCTGAAACTGCTAAAAATGACCTGATTTCAATCCGGAATTTCATCGCGGGGGATGATGAAGCGGCAGCAAAAAACTGGATTGAGCTTCTCAGGACAAAAGCCGGGAATATTGGCCATCAACCTTTTACCGGACGGAAAGTACCGGAATTATCCCGTGATGATATCCGAGATTATAGAGAAAAATTATAGGATCGTCTACCAGGTCCAGCCTGAGAGAATATCGATCCTGACCGTGTTTGAATCTCACCGGCTTTTTCCGGCCAGCAGTGGAAGAGAAAAAACCAACCGCCTCAACGCCAGAAATTTATGATTTGTCGAGTAGACCGGGGGGAATCCTGCTCCCCCCAGGAGAGACCACTCTTTTATTTACCTGCATTCCGCAATTTCTTCATTTAACAATACGCTGAAAAAGCGATTTCTTATCATCTCGTCTCATAATCCATCAATCAAAACATGCTTTTGTTGACCAGGAAATGGACATAGATGCTTGCCGCGTATCCCAAGGCAATGACAGGAGTCCATTTGAGATGTCCGAAAAAGGTGTACATGCCGCGAGCCTGCCCCATGAGGGCAACACCGGCGGCAGAACCGATGGAGAGCATGCTCCCTCCCACCCCGGCAGTCAGGGTTACCAACAGCCATTGTCCCTGGCTCATTTCGGGGTACATGCTGAGTACCGCAAACATCACGGGGATATTATCTACGATGGCGGAAAGGATGCCTACCATGATATTTGCTTGTGTGGGGCCCCATCCTGTATACATGGTATCTGAAACCATAGCCAGATAACCAATGAATCCAAGGCCGCCGACGCAGAGGATCACGCCGTAGAAAAACATCAATGTGTCCCACTCGGCGCGGGCAATGCTGCGAAAGACATCAAAAGGCAGCGTGTCGCCAAGCTCTTCGTTGGCCTTGTCGGGATCCCAGTTGGGCTTTCCTGGTCCGTTCTTGTGGGTCATTTTGAGGTAAAAGCCGAATATCTTGAGGTAGGCAAGGCCGGTCATCATGCCTGCCATGGGAGGCAGGTGCAGGAAGTTGTGGAAGCTGACAGCGGTACAAATGGTGAGGAGAAAGAGTCCCATGACAATGTAAGCCCCTCGCTTCATCTGAACATTGATTTCGCAGGTGGACGGATTGCTCTTTGGGACCGCGAAGCTCATAATAAAGGCGGGTACCAGCCAGTTGACAGCAGAGGGGATGAAGAGTGCGAAAAAGGTCCAGAAATCTACTATTCCCTTCTGCCAAACCATGAGCGTTGTAATGTCGCCGAAGGGACTGAAGGCGCCGCCGGCATTGGCGGCCACGACAATATTGACACATGCCAGGCCGACGAATTTAACATTGTCTTTGCCGATAGCCGTAACCACCGCGCACATCAGCAGGGCCGTGGTCAGGTTATCTGCAACCGGGGAGATGAAAAACGACAGCACGCCGGTGATCCAGAATAGCTTGCGGAAAGAAAATCCTGCGCAAACCAGTTTCACCCGCAGTGCCTCAAAGACGAGACGTTCCTCCATGGCATTGATGTAGGTCATTGCCACCAGGAGAAAAAGTAAAAGTTCCGCGAATTCAAGGATATTATGGCGGATGGCCACTTCTGCTGCGTGGGGCATGCCGTTTCCTACGTAAATCCAGGCGATCATCCCCCAGATGATTCCGGCTGCCAGCAATACCGGTTTTGATTTGCGCATGTGGGTGAATTCTTCTGCCATGACAAAAAGATACGCCACGACAAAGATGATCAGCGCGCCATAGCCAACGGCATGCCGGGTGAGGTTCAGAGATGTTTCAGCGGCGCCGGCGGCCCATGTCAGTGCAGGAAGGCCGAGACCTGCCGAAAGCGATACCATTACGGTTAAAATTATATTTTTCATACTCTGGCCACCTCCCGGAAAATTATTATTATCCCCTGTTTCGGAGCATACTTGGAAATCTCTAGGAAAAACAGAAACCTGCTGAACCTCATGATTGAATGATTGAATGAGGGGGCGAGATGTGTGTTCCCTGTCGGGTAAACACGATCAGCTCATTGGCTTTCCTCGCCCGGCGTAATTTTCAGCTTTTTAGCAGGTACAAAACCTCGAAGCCCGAAGCCACGGCAAAGGCGCCGAGAAACCAGTTTTTGTAGCTGTATTCCAGCGCAAGATAGAATATGGCGCTGGACCAGGAAAAAAAGACCAATGATTCGTGCGTGTTGGACAGAGATGCATAGCCTTCCCCATTTGGAGGGATTCGACCCATCTGCTTCCAATGCCTGTTGTAGTAATCAGGGAGGCGGGGATTGTTACACTCGTTGCAACCGTTCCCAGGCGCGGCACATGGAAAGCTGACAGTCCGATGGACATCAACGCGGATAGTAAGTAGGCGAATGTCGTGAGTCCCAATAAGAATGAACTGTCCATCAATATCTCTTTTTTATGATTAAGACCCCTCTCTGCCGAAAACTTCGGCAGCAGACAGAGAGGGGCCAGGGGAAGGAGAGAGAATTATGTAAAGTTGACAACCGATGACCATGCTGCTTTGCTCACGGGAAGCCAACAGTTCATTTTTTTCTGCGGATGAGGGAGTGCTGCCTCCTGTCGATTTCTCTCCTGCTGGAGAGTACAAATCTGTCCAGGCAAATGCGCAGTGCCTTGAAGTAGTGATCCCCTTCGTCTAAAGCAACAAGTTGTCCGGATATTTTTTATTTTATCGAAATTCGGCAACGTATGTCGATGTCCCCCTTTTGGGCCATTGATAGCAAAAAAATGCACTTTCACACATGAAATGTCAGCCGCAAAGAGAGTCAGCGATAAAGACAGCAATTGTTTTGTTTTGCGGGTATAGTTAGGTTTTGTCCCTGCCTTTGCGTTGTTCATTTCAAGTATCATGCTAATGCTCCTGCTCAATTGGGTATTTGTCAAAATTAAAATAGCGTAAAAAGAAAGTTGCAACAAATAGAAAATATTGCTATTTTTTTTCGAAAAAAACGAAAGGAAAGACATGGAGTGGCTAAACTATCATCATTTGCACTATTTCTGGATTGTGGCCAGGGAGGAAAGTATCAGCCGGGCAAGCGAAAGGCTCAGGCTTGCACCTTCCACAGTCAGCGCCCAGTTAAGTAAGCTTGAGGAAATGCTGGGTGGGAAATTGTTTCGGAGGGCTGGCCGCAGTTTGGAGCTTACTGAAATGGGCCGCATTGTATACCGTTATGCTGAAGAAATTTTTTCGCTGGGCAGGGAAATGGTTGATACTGTCCGTGGAAGGCCCGTTTCCGGGCCTATGCGGTTTATAGTGGGAATAGTCGATGCGTTTCCCAAACTAGTAGCCCGCAAACTGCTGGAACCAGCGCTGAAACTTCCCGGTCAGATCCATCTGATATGTCATGAGGCAAATGAGGAGCAGCTCCTTGCCGAGTTATCCGTTCATGCTATCGATATCGTCTTGACCGATATGCCGATTAAATCTGGCTTGAGCGTCAAGGCATATAGTCATCTGCTGGGTGAGTGTGCAACAAGTTTTTTCGCAACGGACAGTCTGGCTGCCAAATTGAAGGGAGACTTTCCTGGGTCACTGGATCGTATGCCGATGCTGCTGCCCACCCCGAGGTCCGCCTTGCGGAGAGCATTGGATAAATGGTTTGATTCTCTCGATATAATGCCACTGGTTGTCGGAGAGTTTGACGATCAGGCGCTCCTCAAGGTATTCGGTCAAGCCGGAGACGGCGTTTTTGCTGCGCCAAGTGTCATTGAAAAGGAGGTTCAGCATCAACATAATGTAAAGCTGGTTGGAAGATCGGATTCCGTAAGAGAACAATTTTATGCAATTTCCGTTGAGAGGATTATCAAACATCCTGCGGTGGTTGCCATACAGAAAGCTGCTTGCAGTTTTATTTTTTCAAAATAAAAAGACAATCTTTTAATAGTTTATTGGACGCCTTATCTTATTAAACTAAATCCGTCACCAAATTCCGCAGAAATCAACGCCTGCTCTTCCGATAACGCGATTATCGGCTGTCACGGACCATTACCGGCCAAGACAGCTGGTCGCGGCAATGTCTCTGTTTCATTTTCTGCTGAAATAACTTTCGCCTGATCAGGAAACATTTAAAGTTTCAAGCCTTCGTCCAAGCTTGAGAGCGCCAGTGGATATCTTTTCCTGCCGAAATCCCGGCTTCTTTTTAAATGTGGAAAAGATCCGTAAAGTGTCCATCGTTGGCAGGATGGATTCTTTTACCTCCTCTCAGTCACCAAACCGCTACGTGTTGACAATGGATACACACTGATGTATATTGATTGCATACACAGGTGAGGTGATATTATGCAACACACGGAAACTCGGGAGGCCTCGATTAATATTCGCGCTTTGCGTGCGCAGAGGGATCTGATTGACAAAGCTGCGGCAGTGCGAAATAAAACCCGCTCAGACTTCATGCTTGAAGCTGCTTGCCAAGAGGCGGAAAATGTTTTGCTGGATCGGCGATTATTCCATCTCAAAGATGAAGAGTATGAGGCTTTTGAAACGGCACTGAAAACTCCTGTTGGCGACAATCCCGCCCTTCGTAAGCTGTTGGCCCAGAAATCTTCATGGGAAAGCTGACAGCGCCGGCACCAATCAATATGGTGCATATTACTGAAAATTTTGATTGCGGAGTTTCCTCTCTTGATCAATGGCTCCGCAGGCAGGCCTTGAAGAATGAGGCGTCAGGAGCTTCCCGGACTTTTGTTGTCTGCGTTGGGAAAGAGGTTGTCGGCTACTACGCTTTGGCCACCGGAAGTGTTTTGCGCCAGCAGGCGCCGGGAAAAATCAAACGTAAAATGCCTGAGCCTGTTCCAGTAATGGTGCTTGGCCGTCTGGCTGTTGATCGTAAATGGCAGAGATCCGGCATTGGCAGCAGTTTGTTGCGAGATGCATTGTTACGAACCTATAATGTCTCCACGCAAGCGGGTATTCGGGCTCTGCTGGTCCATGCGCTATCAGAAGATGCCAAAGCATTTTACCTTCGACATGGCTTCCTGCAATCCCCCATAGATCCAATGACGCTGATGCTGAATTTGCATGATGTACAGCATTGTCTTGAAAACGCAGAATAACCATTTTAGATAAAATCTTCTCAGTTCGAGCTGTTTTCTGCCAACTCCTTTCCAATCTACAGCATAACACGGGCGAGGAGGTTTCCCCCTGCCCTGGTCAGGAAGAATGTTCAGTTCCGGGAAATGTGCCAGACATTAACCTTCCCAATTCACATCTCAATAATACTGTTTGCCAATCCCCAAACTCCACGGCATATTTTCCTTGCAAATTATTGAATCTAATAGAATAGTATCAGAAATTTGAAAATATCTTGACTACGGAAAATAGATCTGTCCCCTTTTACGGTCCCCTTTTACGAAAAGGCCGCCGATCTGCCCGGCGCTGCCCTCGATGATTGAGAAAATGATTGCAAAAGTTTTGAATCCGGACAGAGAAGAAATAGTAAAATGCAATCAAAAAGCCAATTGCTGGCGACCAGGCCAACTGCTGTTTGATCGCATGAGCTTCCTGCCCTGCCCACCTTGAAATGTTCATGGTTATATAAATTTATACCAAGTTATACTGTTTTTATGGTATAACCGCATATAAGTTAATATAGGTGAAGCCCAAAATGGACAAGATCAAAAATCCCTTCTCCCCCGGTGCGGGATCGCCGCCGCCAGAACTTGCCGGCCGCGATGGTGTTCTGGAACAAGCCCGCGTATTGTTGGGCCGGGTACGATCCAAACGCCCGGAAAAAAGCCTCTTGCTTACCGGACTGCGCGGCGTTGGTAAGACCGTTCTGCTCAATGAAATGGAACGGATGGCTCAAGACACAGGCTATCGTACCATCCTGGTCGAGGCGCATGAGGGGAAATTATTGGCCGTATTGCTGGCGCCCCATCTGCGCCGTCTGTTATTCGATCTGGATCGGATTGCCGGGGTTGGTGACAAGGTTCGGCGCAGTCTTGCGGTGCTCAAAAGTTTTGTTGGCGCAATCAAGATCACTGTTGGCGAGATCGACATCGGTCTGGATATTGAGCCGGAACCGGGCGCTGCCGACAGCGGTGATCTCGAGGTCGATCTCCCAAGCCTTTTCATGGCAGTGGGCGAGGCAGCGCAGGAGCGCGGTGCAGCCGTCGCTATCCTGATCGACGAAATCCAATATTTCAGTTCGTCTGAACTGAGCGCTCTGATCATGGCCATGCACAAAATGCAGCAGCGACAGCTCCCCCTGGTGCTGATCGGCGCCGGTTTGCCGATTTTGCCTGGCCTGGCCGGGGAATCGAAATCCTATGCCGAGCGCTTATTCAGCTTTCCTGAGGTTGGTCCATTGACGGAACCGGATGCCATCAAGGCTCTTCAAGATCCGGTAAAGCTGGCGGGAGTCGCCTTTGAGCCGGCCGCGCTGCATGAGATTTTCCGGCTGACGCGGGGTTATCCTTATTTCCTCCAGGAGTGGGGCTACCAGGCATGGAATCACGCCAGCGTTTCGCCGATCACTCTGCAGGTGGTTCAGGAGGCCAGCGATCTGGTCTCCAGGCGATTGGACGAGAACTTCTTCCGGGTTCGGTTCGACCGGTTGACGCCACGAGAAAAGATGTTTCTGCGAGCCATGGCCGAGCTTGGCGCAGGTCCATACCGGACAGGTGACGTTGCCGACAAGCTGCGGGTAAAGATCAGCACTCTGGGCCCGCTGCGTGCCGGTTTGATCAAGAAGGGGATGGTATACAGCCCATCCTATGGCGATCTGGCCTTCACTGTTCCGCTTTTCGACGAATTCATGCGGCGTGCCATCCCGAGATTGGAGGCTTGATGACGGCTGTCACCAACCGGATCACAAAGAAGACCTTGCCCCCCGTAGTCGCACGGCTCGGGACCGTCTGTTATATACCCCCTCAAATTTGAAACAAAATAGCGGACTCCAAAAAAGAAAATGCAATCCCCGCCCTGGGGAGCTGGCCGCCGATCTGACCGGCACTGCACTCGATGCCGGGGAATCTGATTGCAGAATCGCTTTGTCCGGAGCAGCTGCAGCGATCAAAATGCAATCAAAAAAACGATTGCCGGCAACCTGGTTGGCTGGTGATTGCATGAACATTCATCTCACCCTCTCAGGAAACATCTTCACATCTGTAAAATTTGAAAATCATAACACTGCCAATCACATCTCAATGAAGTGTTGAGGACCGCGTAACACTAATTATTTTGAACACGGTGTGCGACAATTTGACACATTGACAAACATCAATCGCATGGCGATAGCATATATATCATGTTAGGATTTTGTTGAAAAATATTTAGAAAAAGCCAAACCCTTTGAAAATTGGGGACGGAAAGCCACGGGACTCCATCATACTGCGATCTGTTGCCTTGCTCGGACGAGTCGGCCGGGTTGCCGGGGAATGACCCGCAAGTGTCATTCATACTGGCAACCCGTTTTTTTTATCTCCTGCCCCGAAGCTTCGGGGGTCGAAACAGGCGTTGCAGTAAGGACAGGCAGACCGGAGAGGGTCGGCAACCAATGAAAAGCCTAACCGAAAACGCGATGGTGGAAAATGAACGAGCAAAAATCCCAACAGGCTTGGCGTACCGGGGGATCCGGCCTTAGGGGGCGTCACCAGCGGCCTTTAGCCAAACAGGAGGGTTCAGACCGACCCTTTAAAATCCCTGCCCAACCATCTGTGAAGGTGGGACGGAAAACCACGGGACTCTTGTAAATCTCTTTTTGTCGCGGTGCTCGAAAGAGTCAGCCGCCTTGCCGGGGAATGCGCCGAACACGGCATTCAAACGGCCAACCCGTTTTTCCTTCCTGCCCCAGCATACCGCATAAACAAATCATGTCATCAGCGATTTGCTTTTAGCCGTGTCTGCTTTTTTGAGGAAAAAGTCACTCCTTTGAGGTCGAAATCTTCACATCCGAAGGCATTTATAGCCTGCTATGCAATGAAGGTTGAGTTGCGGGACCCGCCTTTCAGGCCGTGGAACCAATTTCAGCACCGACACAGGAGGAAGACGATCATGAAAAGGATGCTTTTTGTAATGT
>ENA-ORXD01000553-ORXD01000553.1-sediment-metagenome-genome-assembly--contig:-NODE-553-length-45943-cov-7.073846_pt1 | contig 45943 bp, 49 predicted proteins | sample MGYA00237862_ERZ511471 | MGnify/ENA metagenome assembly ERZ511471 | reverse complement strand
AACTTGACCTTCTTCCCATGCTGGAAATCCAGGATGGGATGCTCCTTGATCAGGTCCATTTCTTTACCACCCCTCCTCGCAAACGCGATCGCCACTATTTTATTAGTGGCGACATGATCGTAGCACAAAGACCGGAACTGTCAACGCAGGAATCAAGTCGAAAATGGACTGGGGTTTACTGACTGGAGGGCAGGTTCTGGAAATCTTGCAGGAACGCCACGACGCGATCCAGGTGGGCAGCCATGACTTTCTCGGCTTCGTTTGCATCCCTTCGGAGGATCGCCTGGATGATTTGGGCATGATCTGCGGCGAGGGCCCCTCCAATCTCTTCGCGAACCGTGGAAAGGAAATGATCGAGAGTTTCGCCGTCCGAAGCCGCCGTCACCTGTTCGGAGAAATCGAACAGCGTATTAAGGAGGGGATTATGGGCCGCATCGAGGAGCACGGCATGAAACTCACGGTCAAGCGCCGCGCGCTCCTTTTCACCCGAGGCCTTCCCCTGTTCCTCCACGTTTCGGGAAAGCCGCTGGATATCGATTTCCCGGGCCCTGCCGGCGGCAAGCCGTGCGGCTTCCGTTTCGATCGCACGGCGGACTTCGAGAATATCGACCAGGCGCTGCCTGTCGCCCCCCGTAAGGTAATCGAAAATGCGGTCGGCCAGGCAGGCCTTCTTCTGGCGGTTGCGGTAGGCAGCAAGAAAATCCCGCCCTTCGGGGGTGATCAGGTGCCCCCTGTACCCCTCCCGGACCACGAAGCCCCGGTCCTGCAAGTCTCGAAGGATGATTCCTACCGTCGCCATGCTCATGCTGGCCTGGGAGGAGATCTCCCTCTGGATGGACCCTGCACCGATCGGAACGGGAGACTCCTCTATGCTCTTCAATACCATGTAAAGGATATCCTCGTTTTCAGTCACGCGCACGACCCGTCTCCCCCCTCTCCTGCAAATACCTTAACACGGCCCTTTCACGCCGGCCATTTGAAGTTCCCACTTTTCCTCTACGATGTGCCTACCCCAAAGGAAATGGGCATTCGTCTCGACGAGGGAAAAACCGAATTTCTCATAAAGGTAACGGGCTGCTTCCAGGTCCTTGACCGTCCACAGGAAAACCTTCGCCATGCCCCTCCTCTCGCAGTAGGACATGGCGGTTTCCATGAGCTTCCTGCCCAATCCGGTCCCCCGGCAGGAAGGTTCCAGGTAAAACCAGCGCAACTGGGCTTCCCCTTTCCCCGTTTCGACGATTGCGATGGCTCCCATGACGCGGCCCCAGTAATCCACGACCCAGACCTGCCCCTTGCCTCCGTAATCCCAGAGGAACCTGGACATTCCGTCGAGGAGGTAATTCTCGAACGTTTCGTCGAACCCGTATTCTTCCCCATACAGCAAACAATGCCGATGCGAGATGATCCCCAGCTCGCCGGAACGATATGGACGGATCACCAGGTCATTCGGGTCCACGCTCTTTTTATGGGAGAGGATCGCGGCCATCGAGGAAAGGATATCCCGGCGTGCTTCGTCCGAAAGCCCCCCAAAGCAGCGCTCCACCTCGCTGTTCGCCCTGTCTTCCAGCATTTCCAGGATTTCCTTTCCCTCATCGGTCAAGAAAAGGGAGACAAGCCTCCCGTCCTCGCTTGACCTCTTTGCGGCAACCAACCCCCGTGACTCGAACCGCTTGGCCACCCGGCTGAAATAGCCTGGGTCCAATCCCAGCCTTGCCACGAAGTCCCTGGAATGACCGCCCGGATGGTGCCCGATCTCGAACAGTATCCTGGCCTCGGCCAACGAGAACTCGCTTTTGAGGATTGAGCGGTCGAGTACCCCCGCCAGTTCGGTGAAGAACCGATTGAACCGCCTGATTCGCTCGATTTCCGATGACTCCATCTCTCGTCCCTCCGCTTTTTATTTGACTTGATCAAATAACATTTTATATCATTCTCCATCCATTTGAAAAAGGCGAATTTAGCTCCTCGTTTTGCCTCTTGCCTCTATGCGGAACCCTCCGGTTCATTTAAGCTTTACCGCAGGAGGTGAGCGTCTTGGAACCCTTGCTTTACCGGGCATCTTCCGTGATCGAAAACTTCAGGGGGCTGCCCGTGGCCCACGTCTGCTGGGTGCCTTTGAGGGCGGAAAGGCTGCGCTTCGGCCCCCTTGACGAACTGGTCGCGGATTATCGAGAACTCTCGCCGGAAGAGCTGAGCATAGCCCGCGGATACCTCGACGAATTTTTTACACCCATGGAGGCAAACCAGTTGCGCCGCGCGCTCAAGGAGGGATTCGGATATACGGTCGAGCTTCTCGGAACCCCACTCCCGATCCCCTGCCGCGACAGCGCCGGGGAAGTGATTTACCCGTTCCGGGCCCTTCCCGAGTCGACCTGGAAGGGACAGGAAATTGTCGTCCACCGCGGGAACCTTGCGCTTCCCTTCGACATCCTGGCCCTGTGGAAAGGAAACCATACCGAAGGAGGCTTTTGAGATGACCAGCCAAAGTTTACCCATCCTGACGAGAATCGAAGAAGGGATTGGGCGCATTACCCTCAATCGCCCGGAAGCGATGAACACCTTCAACAGGTGCCTGGCAAAAGACCTCTCGGAAGCCCTGGAAATGATGAAGAGTGCCCCGCAGGTCAGGGTCGTCGTCCTTGATGCAGCCGGGAAACACTTCTCAACCGGTATCGACCTGAAGGAGATCATGGCGTGCGAACGTCATGAAATCAGGGATTTCATCCGACAGATGGACCTTCACAACCATCGGCTCGAGGCGATGACCAAGCCTGTCATCGCCTCGATACAGGGTTACACCCTCGCCAACGGGGCCGGGCTTGCCCTGGCCTGCGACTTCATCGTCGCCGCCGAAAACGCAGTCCTCGGGACCACCGCCATCAACGTCGGGCTGATCTGCCTGGAACCCGGACTCCAGCTCGCAAGATGGATCGGGCACAAGCGCGCCCTCCAGTACGTACTGTCCGGGGATTTCATCCCGGCAGAGGAAGCGCAACGCATCGGCATCACCTGGAAAGTCGTCCCCGTTGAAAAACTTGAAGAAGAAACCCTGCAACTGGCCCGCAGGCTCGCTACAAAAAGCCCGCTTGCCCTGGAAACGGGCAAGCGGGGATTTCACCAGATGGACGGACTGCCACTGGGAAGGGCAGTGGAGGTCGGCGGGGACCTCTTCGCCGCACTTGCCGCCTCCGAAGACGCCAGGGAAGGCCTGGAAGCCTTCCTGGGCAAAAGAAAACCCGTCTGGAAGGAGCGCTAGGCTTCTCCTTTTTCCTTCCTAGGCCTGTGGACGTAAACGCTGCAGGGGGCATGCGCCACGACCTTGGCTGCCACGCTCCCCAGGAAAAACAGCTGGACGTTGCCGAGCCCTCGATGGCCGATCATGATGATGTCCGCGTTTTCCTCTTCCGCGAACCTCACGATCTGCTCGTAGGGGCTTCCGCTTCGGAGGGAAATGGACATGACCGGGATCTTCTTCCCTGCCAAATCCGTCCTGGCCTTGATGAACGCCGCGAACTCCGTTCGGACTTCCTCGGGTGCAGGCGGGACGCTAACCACATGGCCACGGTAGAAAATTTCCCTCTGCTCGGAAGGTTCAACGACGTGAAGGAAAAGCATTTCCGCTTCCTTCTCGCGGTTGGCGTAGTGGATCGCGTAGTCGATGACACCCTTGCTCACTTCGCTGCCGTCAATTGCGACAACAACCCTTTTCATGTCATTGCCCCCCTCTCCGAACCTGTGCGAATAACCGATACATCGCTACCTTTTCGCACAGTTAAATTATACTGCTAATGGCTACTATTTGGATCAAATTCTCCTGGCAATCATCTCTATTTCAACGCGGGCACCCAAAGGCAATGCAGCCACCCCGATCGTGCTCCGGGCAGGGAAAGGCTCTTCGAACTGTTCCTTGTAAACTTCGTTCATCCCTGCAAAATCAGCCATATCTGTGAGGAACACGTTCACCTTGACGACATCGCCCTGCCCCAGGCCGGCCGAAGAAAGCACGGCAAAAAGGTTTCTGAAACATTGCCGTGTCTGGACCGCCACATCGTCCTCCACGAGGCGGCCCGTGGCCGGATCGAGCGGTGTCTGTCCCGACAGGTACACGACATCTCCCGATTCCACCGCATGTGAATAGGGGCCAACCGCTACGGCGCCGTGCGGGCTGAAAGCCTTTCTCGACATGGTTCTCCCTCCTTATGGGTTGTCTTATGCCATGATAAACTAAGAACGCGCTGAAAGGCGAGCCTCATGGAAAAGAGGGATCAAGATGGGAAACACCGAGAGAGCAAAGGGAACGTGGATTCACCGTTTTGCCATCCGGTTCTTTACGGTAGCCCTTGCGGTGCTTTTCTTCTGGCTTATCGGTTTTTTTCTCGCGGACATCCGAACGCTCAAGGGGCCCGATTATCCGACCGTTGAGAAGACACACCTCGATGCCCGGCTTCTCGAGAAGCAATCCCACCTCGAAAGGCAGATCGCCGGGCTCGCGGGAGAGATCGAAAACCTGGCGGAAAAACAGAGAATCATCGGGGACAGCTCCCGCAGCCTGCAACAAACCCTGTCCCAGATCATCGAACTCCAGAAGCAGGGCCTCCAGAAAAACGTCGCCTTCACGGAAAAACAACAGGTCAACTTCTCCGACAGCCTCAACCTTTTCCTTGAAAACCAGAAGAATTACCAGGCCCTGAGCCAGTCCATTGCCGAAAAGGTAAGCCAGAAACAGCAACTCACCACGGAAAGGGAAGCGGTATCCCGGGAAATAGAGGAACAACGCCGGCCGGCCAGGGAGGAATTCGAGAGGCTGATGGTTCGGCACAGGATCAGGCTCGCTTCAATACAGCTTTTGATCCTGCTGCCGATCCTGCTCCTTGCAGCTGCCCTGATCGTGAAAAAGCGTGGGAGCCTTTATGCCCCCCTCTTCATGGCCCTTGGGGCAGCCAGCCTGGTCAGGGTGGCCTTCGTCATCCATCAATACTTCCCCGCGCGCGTTTTCCGATACGTCCTGACTCTGTCCCTGATCGCCGTCGTCATAAGGCTTCTCGTGCATTTCATCAGGGCTGTAGCCTTTCCGGGGCTCCCATCCGTGGCCAAACAATACCGGGAAGCCTACGAGCGCTTCCTCTGCCCGGTCTGCGAATACCCCATCCGGGTCGGTCCCAGGCGCTTCCTTTTCTGGACTCGCAGGACCGTCAACAGGATCGTCGTACCGACGGGCCCGGGTGAAAAAGAGGAGATTTACACCTGCCCGTCATGCGGAAGCCGGATTTTCGAGGAGTGCCCCTCATGCCACAATGTCCGCCATGCACTGCTGCCGTACTGCACGCATTGCGGGAGCAAGAAGGAAACGGAACCGGGAAAAGAGCAATAAAAAGCCTGGAGCCCCGAGCGGGACTCCAGGCTTTTTCCAAATGACAAACCTCTCCAGGAGTTAGAGGTCTTTTTTCATCTCCTCATATTGCTCCTTTGTGATCTCGCCCTTTGCATAGCGACGCTTCAGGATTTCAAGCGGGGTTTCCCTTCCACTTTCCACTGACCGGAGTTCACCCTGCCTTTTCAGGAGCATGTACACCACAACTGCGCCCAATAGAAGCAGTAAAATCATCATCATGGCCATCCCTCCAGGGAAACCGGACATCATTCCCGGTCCCCACCTCCAGGGGCACACCCATCTCCCGTACCCCGCCTCAGCCGTTCCACCCGCAATAAGCAACAAACTTCCAGCCAATAACCACTGCATGGCACGGACCTCCTTTATGCAATTTCCACTTTACGGTCAGGCGTACTTTCATATTATATATTAGGTAGTCCTAAAAAAACAAGGGCTTACTAACTTTCCCGCGATCACTTCCATCCCGTCCCTGGGCGGGAATCCGGGCTGGCCTGGATTACAATAGGTATCAACCTCAGCAGTTCATATAAAGGAGTCGATGGCCGATGATCAGCTTCAAGAACGACTACAGCGAGGGGGCTCACCCCAGTATCCTGAAAACCCTTGTAGCAACCAACATGGAGCAGGTTGAAGGATACGGCCTGGACCGCTTTTGCCTGGAAGCGATCGGGCTTCTCAAGCAAAGGATCAACCGGGAAGACGTGGACATCCACTTCGTTTCGGGAGGAACCCAGACAAACCTCATCTCGCTTTCCGCTTTCATGCGGCCGCACGAAGCAGCTGTGGCAGCCCACAGCGGTCATATTCTCGTTCACGAGACGGGGGCCATCGAGGCTACCGGGCACAAGGTCATTCCAGTCGAATCCCCTGACGGCAAGCTGACTCCCGAACGGATTGTCCCTGCCCTGGACTTCCACACGGACGAACACATGGTGAAACCCCGACTCGTCTATATCTCCAACCCCACGGAAGTGGGGACGGTCTACGGGAGAAAGGAACTGGAAGGGCTACACGCTTTCTGCAAGGAACACAACCTCCTTCTCTATGTCGACGGAGCCCGGCTGGGCTCGGCGCTTTGCGCGCCGGGAAGCGGCCTCGACCTCGAAGCCATGGCGGAATTGACCGATGCCTTTTACATCGGGGGAACCAAGTGCGGAGCCCTGGTCGGGGAGGCGCTCGTCATTTCCAATCCCTCCTTGAAGGAGGACTTCCGGTTCCACCTGAAGCAAAAGGGAGCCCTGCTCTCGAAAGGACGGCTGATGGGGATCCAGTTCCTTGAGCTTTTCCGTGATGGGCTCTATTTCGACCTCGCCAGGCATTCAAACAGGATGGCCGACCTGCTGAGAAACGCAATCGCAGGTGCGGGTTATTCTTTCCTGACCGACTCACCCTCCAACCAGCTTTTCCCCATCCTTCCGAACCGGCTGATCGAAAAGCTGCAGGAAGATTTCGATTTCTACGTCTGGTCGAAGATCGACGACAACCGCTCCTCAATCCGTCTCGTCACCTCGTGGGCCACAAGCGAGGAAGCCGTAGCGGCCTTTATCGGGAAACTGCAGCAACATAGTCGATAAATCCAGGAGGGATCGTGATGCGCTACGGAAAGAACGCAGGAAAGGGGACCCTGTCCGTTTGGGGGGGAGAAGAGCGCGCTTTCGCCGAGAACACGACCCAGGTGCCCGTTTTTATGGGGGTCGCCCACGCCTACGAGGACCTGGACGAATGGATCGACGTTTCCCTCGGCAAGAAGCCCGGACACATCTACGGCCGCAACACCAACCCGACCGTCCACGTCTTCGAGGAGAAGGTCCGCCTGCTCGAAGGGGCGGAAGCGGCCACGAGCGCAGCAACCGGCATGGGCATCATTTCCGGTGTCCTTTGCGCCCTGCTGGCATCGGGGGACAGGGTCGTGTCCGTCAAGGACACCTACGGCGGCACCAGCGTCATGTTCAACGAGTTCCTGCCGCGGCAGGGGGTAATCTCCTCCCTCTGCGACACGACGGACCACGAGGCCATCGAGAAGGAGATCGAAAAGGGCTGCAAGCTGCTCTACCTCGAAACGCCCACGAACCCCACGATCAAGATCATCGATATCGCCCGCCTGGCCAAGGCCGGACACGAAGCGGGCGCCATCGTGGTGGTGGACAACACTTTCGCTACGCCCATAAACCAGAACCCCATCGCGCTTGGCGCGGATATCGTCCTGCACAGCGCCACGAAGTTCCTCGGGGGACACGCCGATGTCCTCGGAGGCGTGGCCTGCGGCAAGGCCGACCTGGTCAGGAAAATCTACCACTACCGGGAGATCAACGGTGCCTCCCTGGCCCCCATGTCGGCCTATCTCCTCCTGCGCGGCATGAAGACCCTGGGCCTCCGCATCGCCCGCCAGAACGAGAACGCCATGGCCATCGCCCGGCACCTGGAAGCACACCCCGCGATCGACAGGGTTTTCTACCCTGGTCTTGAATCACATACCGGTCACGAGATCGCAAAAAGGCAAATGGACGGGTTTGGTGGCATGATGAGCTTCACCCTGAAGGGAAATTCCTTCGAAACAGTGCGCCAGTTCCTGCCGAAACTAAACCTGGCACACAAGGCAGCCAACCTGGGCGCGGTGGAAACGATAGCAGGAGTGCCGGCAACCACGAGCCACGTGGAATGCACGGCGGAGGAAAGGAAGGCGCTGGGCATTCCGGAGAGCCTTGTACGCTATTCCGTCGGAATCGAGGATGTCAAGGATTTGATAGAAGACCTCGAACAGGCTCTGGATGGAACGGCACGGTAAAGAGATTTCAAAAGAAAACTTATCGTAAGAAAGCAGGCCATAATAAGCGATATTCAGATCTAAACAGCATTTGTTTCTTCTCAAAACCGCTCACCGAATTTTATCTGACCATTGCTGACTTATAAAATTAGTGCATAAGGTCACGATAGGTCAGATTGGAGGTGCGGTTCATGAGAAGATTCTGGTTGGCAAGCCCCGAAACAAGGAGAGAAGCAAACCTGTCGGTCTTCAGGGACATCGCGCAGATTCACGACGAAATGTCCCACCTTTTCGACGATTTTGCCGCGGGGGTTTTACCGACAGCCCGCGCAGTCCAGGCTCCGGTTGTTCCGAAGATGGACCTTTACAGGAAAGACGGGAAGATCTTCCTCGAAATGGAAATTCCGGGGATCGACCCCAAGGACGTCGACCTGAAGGTTTACCCTGACCGCGTTGTGTTGAAGGCTGAGCGGAAGGAAGAAAAAAAGGAAGAATCCGAACGCTTCTTCCGGCTGGAGCGGAGCCACGGCAGTTGCTATCGCGAGATCCCGATGCCCGTTGAGGTTGACCCGGAGACCTCCGAGGCGAAGATCAGGAACGGGCTTCTCGCTTTGGTCCTGCCTGAGAAGCAGAAAGTGGAAGACGGGCGGAAGCTGGAAATCAAGGAAGAAGAATAAAGGCGATATATTGAAACGACAGGGGGGCCGTGATCCTTGCGGCTCACTTTTTTTCGGGCCCGGCGCTTCCTCGCGAAAAGAGTTATCCTTTTCTAGGTACGCCCTCATGGCTAGTTTCAAAGAAGAAAGGAAGGATTGCCTTGCCTTCGACACCATCCGGCCAGTTGTTCGCATTCCAGGGAGATAAGCTCCTTGTAAGGCTTGAACCTTCGATAAGCCTTCCCGGCCCTCATGAGACACAATCCTTCGAAAACGCCGGTTGCCTGTTCCACCTCTTTCCAAAAGCGGAAGACCGGGCCTGTTCCTGCATCGCCCTGGGGATGGACTTCTCACTCCCCGACGGGATGAAACTGGTTTCCCTCAGAGAGGTTTGGACCCTCCTTGGCGAAGATGTTTTCGTCCGGGCCGGCAGGGCATTCCAATTGATGGGCTGGCATCGTGAAACGCGCTTTTGCGGCCAGTGCGGGAACCCGATGTCCGATCACGAAACCGAAACGGCGCGCACCTGCAAGGCATGCGGGCTGACCCTGTACCCGCCGGTCTCCCCGGCTATCATCGTGGCCATCGAACGCGAGGGCAAACTCCTTCTTGCCCGGAGCCCTCACTTTCCCAAGGGCCGCTACAGCGTCCTCGCAGGTTTCGTAGAACCCGGGGAGACCCTGGAGCAGGCCGTCCAGAGAGAAGTTTTCGAAGAGGTCTCGGTGAGGGTCAGGGATATCCGCTACTTCGGCAGCCAGCCATGGCCATTCCCGCACTCCCTCATGGTGGGATTCACGGCTGTATGGGACTCAGGGGAGATTTCGGTCGATGCAAAGGAAATCGAGGAGGCAAGCTGGTTCGCCCCAGGCGAATTCCCGGAAATGCCTCCCTCTATCAGCATCTCCAGGCGGCTGATTGATGATTTCGTTCTTCGTCACCGCTTGGAATCCTAGGTCCCCAGGCTCGAGGCAGGAGACATCTACACTGACGGAAGAGGCCACCGCCACTCCTTCTCCTAACCCTGGCAAAGCTCCAGGACTTCGCCATCCGGCCCCTTGAAGAAAAAGATAAACCCTCCCTGGAATGCTACCGGTTCCTTGCCTTCCAGGGGAATATCCATCCCTTGGAGCCTCTGGATCTCGGAGGCCACGTCCGCCACCTCGAAAGCCAGGTGCATGGACGCAGCCGCCCCCTCCGGGTAGGGGGACTTCGTTTTCTCCACCAGTTCGATGGTGGTTCCTTCAGCCTCCAGGAACGCCAAGCGAGTTTCCCCCAACTCTACGGTCCTTGCCTGCCGGAAGCCCAGGACGGACTCGTAGAACTTCCTTGACCTGTCCAGGTCACGAACCCTCAGACCGATATGAGACAGCTTTGCCATGGTCCTCACTTCCCCTCGCTTGGCTTGACCTCGACACCCGTTGTCAGTAGCTGACCAGGGTTGCCCCCACCTTTACGGTCATGTCCTGCCCGTTTCTCTTCACCAGGAAGACATTTTCCCCCGGGATAAGAAGGGAACCCAGCGTCTCCGGAGCCGTTACGGGCTTCCCGTTGCACTCCAGCAGGATATCGCCGACGCGCAAAAGCGCCTTTTCCGCGAGGCCCCCCGGAACCATTTCCACGATGACAGCCCCGGTCCTGCCCCCAAGGGTGCTCTTTTCCGCTTCGCTCGGGTATCTCAGCGAAAAACCCATTTTGGGCGGAACAGGCGCCTCGGCTGCAGCAGCCTGCGACGGTTGCTGGGTCGATGGCTGGGCAGGCACGGGCGATTTCGACGCGGCAAAAGCCAGCCCCCGGGGTGGTTTCGGGTATAGGTCATCGGGCGGCAGGACCACGTGACAGACAGCCGGCGGCGTGCTTTTCCTCAAGACCTTGAAATCAAAGGACTTCGCACCCGGCTTGATTTTTTCCGACCACTGGGAAAAATTCTCAACAGGTAGGTCGTTGCAGAGGACAACCGCGTCTCGAACCCGCAGGTCCCCCTTCTCAGCGGGGCTCCCCTTCATCACGGCGGTAACGATCATGCCCTTGGCTTCCTTGAGCCCCGGGATCCAGAGATCCTTTTCGGTGATATCCCGGAAATATGCGCCAAGAGCAGGAAAAACAAGGGAATGCCCTGAAGCCATGACCAGGCTGGCCAAGGCGTTGTAGACCTGGGTGGCGGTTCCATAGTCGGGAACCCGGAACATCTTCATCTCGTTTTTCAGGTCGCACCGGACCCCGAAAACATATTGCCTGTCAACGAAAACATGGACCAGGTGCAAGCCCGTGACTTCTTCAAAAGGAATGACCGTTGATTCGACCTGCGGCACCTGGACGGTGTTTGAGAAGAAAAGGCTGCTTTGCTGCACCTCAACGACCGTACCGAGCGCACGGAGGCCAAAGGCATCGGCGTCCCATTGCGTAACATAGGATCCCTGCCAACCGACCACTTTGCCCTGCAGGTTCTTGAGCGCCCCAAGAGCCGATTCGACCGTCGGATGGAAGGTAGGCCAATACCAATACTCTTCCGTGCTGTACGACGAAACCGGACCCAGGGGCTCAAGGGCTATAGCAGCGGGAGCAAAGAAACATGAGAGAAGAAACCCGAAAAGGATAAAAACAGACACCCTGGAGAACCTCGGCACCTCGAAACCCCTCCATTCTTTCCCCGTTCCAGGGAAATTCATCTTTCGAATTATATCCCCTGGATTCGCAGCAGGACTCTTCCCAAGCAATTCGTTCTAATTTATAATTATTTGAATTATTGCACTTTTCAACCTGCCATTCCGCTCCAAGACAGGGGGAAGTTGCCCATGAATCGAAGAGAATTCCTGAAGAAAAGCTTGGCCCTGGCCGTCGGAACGAGCGCCTTTCTCCTTCCCGGGAAAGCCGGTCGCGCCCTTGGGGCTGTCGTGTCCGGCCCCGCGGACCTCGCAGCAGTCCGGGGAGGCGAACCGGAGGACATGTTTGACCGTGGACTGGCAGCCATGGGGGGCATGAAGCGGTTCGTTTCAAAAGGGCAAACCGTCGTGGTGAAACCCAACATGGCGTGGGACGTGAGACCCGAGCTCGGGGCCAACACGAATCCTGCCCTGGTCGAGAGAATCGTCAGGAGATGCATCGAGGCCGGTGCATCGAAAGTCTACGTTTTCGACCACACCTGCGACCTATGGAAGAGAAGTTACATCACCAGCGGAATCGAGGAAGCAGCAAGGCGTGCGGGGGCGACGGTCGTCCCGGCCGACCAGGTACGCTATTACCAAAAGGCACCCATAGCCGGGGCCCGCATCCTCAAGGAAACCCTGGTTCACGAACTGGTCCTGCAAAGCGACGTTTTCATCAACGTTCCCGTGCTGAAAAACCATGGTGGTGCAGGGCTCACAATCTCGATGAAAAACCTCATGGGAATCGTGTGGGACCGCGGGGAATTCCACTCCAGGGGGCTCCACCAGTGCATCGCGGACCTGAGCCTCCTCCGGAAGCCCGACCTCAACGTGGTGGACGCCTACCGGGTCATGACCAAAAGCGGGCCCCGGGGAACCTCGGAGAGAGACATCACGATCCGGAAGGCACAGGTCCTTTCAACCGACATCGTGGCGGCAGATGCGGCAGCGGCGAAAATTTTCGGCACTGAACCCAACTCGGTGGAATATATCCGCCAGGGAGAAGCGCTCAAAGCGGGGACCATGGATCTAAACCGCTTAAAGGTCGAGCGGATTGCCCTCTGAGAGGAGCGCAACCCTTGAAAAAACTTCGCCTGCGGCCTCTGCTTGTTTGGATCTTCCTGTCAGGATTTGCCGCCCTATTCGTCCTGCGAGATGCGGGTGGGAGCGGGTTGCTGGGATTTGGTGCAAAAATCCAGGTGTTTCCCGCACTCCTGAGGTGGGAAATCACGATTCTCCTTTTTGCCGGGATGACGCTCCTGGCAGGGCGTTTCTTTTGTTCCCTCCTGTGCCCCCTGGGCCTTTTCCAGGAAGCCGTTCACGGGCTCGGAAAGCACCGGATGGCCGGGTATCGCCGGGGGACCTCCCTTCGGTACTGGATACTGGCGGCCACCGTGATCTCCATGGCGGCGGGAACCCTCGGGCTTCTTCACCTTCTCGACCCGTTCGCCAACTTCGGCAGGGGCGTCACGCAAATCCTCCGCCCCACCATCGTGGCGGTCAACAACCTCCTGGCTTCCATCCCCCTTCCAAGGGACACGTCACGTTTTGTTCATGCCCTTCCCCCCGCTCCCCTGACTCCACCCGTCGCTGCCGCAGCGGGACTTTTCCTTGCCGCCCTCGCGGCCTGGTCCGTTTTACGGGGACGCCCTTACTGTGACGGGCTGTGCCCCGTTGGAACCTTCCTGGGGCTTTTCTCCTCCCATTCCGTCTTGAGGATTCGTTTCGACGAAAGTACCTGCTCGAACTGCGGACGGTGCGAGGCCGCCTGCCCCACCGCCTGCCTTTCCGCACTCGAAAGGAAAATAGACCATGATCGCTGCGTGCTCTGCCTTTCTTGCATCGAGGCCTGCCCAGGCGGCGCCCTTCGGCTGGGCATCCTGCCGGCCAGGGAAGGGCTTCAAAGAAGGTCTTTCCTTCGAGTCGCCGCGGGGCTGGCAACCGCCATGGGCCTTGCCTGGATCCGCCGGTACCGGAAGCCATCCGCGATTTCGGGAACCGCGGAGGCGACGGGACCGCCCATCTCTCCCCCCGGCTCGGGAAGCCACGAGAACTTCAGCCGGAAATGCATCGCCTGCTCCGCCTGCGTGAAGGCCTGCCCCGCAGGGATCATCCGTCCGGCGCTGATGGCCTGGGGAGCTTCAGGGCTTTTCCAGCCCACCCTTGACTACGATTTCGGCTACTGCCAGTATGAATGCAAATCCTGCACAACCGTCTGCCCTACCGGGGCCATCGAACCCCTTTCCCTGCAGGCCAAGCAGCGTGTGCAGATCGGCCGGGCCCAATTTCGCAGGAATGACTGCATCGTGGTGAAAAACGGTACGGCCTGCGGGGCGTGTGCCGAGCACTGTCCCACACAGGCCGCGCACATGGTCCCTTACCGGGACGGCCTTACGATCCCGAAAATCGACCCTACCGTTTGCATCGGCTGTGGTGCCTGCCATTTCGCCTGCCCGGCCACTCCGAAAGCAATGGTCGTCAGGGGCTTGCCCACCCACGGAACCGCAAAATCGGTGACTGCCCCTGGAGAGGGACCGGTGATGGACCCGCTGGAGGAATTCCCCTTTTAAGCTTCAAGGGCAAACCAAAGGAGAGGAGTGATCGGAATGAACCTTGGAATGGGAGAAATCCTCGTGCTTCTGGCGCTTGCCCTGCTGCTGTTCGGGGCGAAAAGGCTGCCTGAGATCGGAAGGTCCGCGGGAAGCGCCATCCGTGAATTCAAGAAGGGGTTCGAATCGGGGGAACCGGAAGAAAAGGAGAAGGAGGATCGGGGAAACAAACGTGAAGAGTGAGGGAGATTTTACAGACCACCTGGAGGAGCTCCGCAGGAAGATCCTGAGTGTGCTTCTCTTCTTCCTGGCAGCCTTTGTCCTCCTTTTTTCCCTTTCCGGACACACCGTGGCCTTTCTGCAGGTTCCCCTCGAGGGGCTGGGCCTGTCCCTTTATTATTTCAAGCCCTACGAGAAGTTCCTGACCTACATGAGGATTGCCTTCTGGGGCGGGGTGATCCTCTCCCTTCCCTTGGCCATCCTCCAGGCAAGCTTTTTCGTCTACCCGGCACTCCGAAAAAACGAGGTCCGGTTTTTCCTTTTCGCAATCTTTGCCGCGCCCCTGCTTTTCGCAGCGGGGTCGGCTTTCGCCTACCGGGCGATCGCCCCTCTGGCCTTCCGGTTCTTCCTCTCCTTCTCACCGGGAGACAATGTCCTGCCCTTCTGGGGTTTCGGCGAATATACATCCTTCCTCTTTACCCTAATGGTCGCTGCAGGCCTTGTGTTCCTACTCCCCCTCCTCCTGCTGATCCTTGTCGGGACAGGACTTGTTTCAACCCGTACCCTTTCCCGGCTACGCCCTTGGGTCATCATGGCCATCGCCCTGGCCGCGGCTCTCCTAACGCCACCTGACGTGGTTTCGCAAATCCTCCTGGGGGTCCCCCTTTACCTGCTCTTCGAGGGGAGCCTGCTGGTGGGAAAACTCCTTGAGAAAAAGCGCTTTCCCTCCTAATTGAAGCCCATCAGGGCTTTGACCTTGCCTGCGTTCTCCGATGATGTCAACTTCTCCAGCAGGAGGAACGCGACATCGAAAGCCGTGGAAGGGTTGTACGACGTGATGATGTTCCCGTCAACAACGATGGGACTGTCGGGAACCACGACGGCCCCCATTTCCGCAAGCTGCTTTTGCCTCCAGCCCCCGATGTTGTAGGTCGTGGCCCTTCGCCCCTTCAGCACACCGCTCTTTGCAACGGCCAGGGCCGCAACGCAGACCGTAGCGATGACCTTTCCCTGCCGATCGAATTCCCGGATGGTTTCCAGGAACGGATCGCTGAAGGCCCCCCGGTAGAAATGGGCTTCCTCGAAACCTCCGGGGATGGCAAGGGCATCAAACTCGTCCACGTCCAAGTCCTCGATCAACATCTCGGGGATCACGGTAAAGTTCCAGGTACACTTCAACTCCGGCAGGGTCCCGCAGGTCACGACCTTCGTGGAGCCGTCTCCCTCGTAGAGGTTCCAACCCAGGACATCAGTAAAGACACTCGCTTCGACGGCCTCGAACCCGTCCGCGAGTAGCAGGCAAACCTTCTTCAAGGACAATCACCCTTTCCTGGTCTATTCCTCAGTAAACGTTGTGCTTGCCCGAGCACTCATCCAGGTCGATCCGGATGACGACGATCCGTTCCAGGGCCTGGGGCGGGAATTCAAATTCCTTCCCCGTGTACTGGGTCATGATGACGTTAAGCCCCTGCGCCTTCTCTTCTGCACCTTCAAGGAAAAAGGCTTTGCCCGAGGCGATGACGCTGCGGTACTTCATGCTGAAGCTGCATGCCGCTTCGGCGGGAATTAGTTCGACGTCCTTCTCGAACTCAAGGCACACGTTCGGGTTCCTTCGCAGGAGTTCGATTTTTCTTCCTTCGATGGCGGAGTGGAGAAAAACACTCCCGTCCCGATAGCCGTAGTTCATGGGAACCACGTAGGGAAGCTCTCCGTCACAGAGTCCCATCCTGCAGACAACCGCTTCCCTGAGTATCGACTCCAGTTCGGCCGGGTCGGTGATCGCCCTGTCATTTCTCCTCATTGCGGCTCGCCTCTTTCCTTCCTATAAGATCGATCCAGCTTTCCCATTTTACAGCCGTGCGTTCTTCCCCTTCCAGCATTATGATTAACCTGGTTCTTCGTGGCAGTAACGGGTAACTTTGAGGGAGGCCATACGATGTCGAGAATTCTAAAGAGCGTGAACGAGGCGATCGGCAACACTCCCATGGTCCACCTTTCCCGTATCGCGGCCCAGGCCGGTGTCGAGGGAAATATCTTCGCCAAGTTGGAATACCTGAACCCGGGCTTCAGCAAGAAGGATCGCGTCGCACTGCAGATGATCGAAGAAGCTGAATCCTCTGGGCTGCTCACCAAAGGGCAGGCGGTCGTCGAGTTGACGAGCGGCAACACCGGGACCGGCCTGTCCATCGTCTGCGCCGTCAAGGGGTACCACTTCATCGCCTGTATGTCGAAGGGCAATTCCACCGAACGGGCGCGAATGATGAAAGCGCTCGGGGCGGAAGTCGTGCTGGTGGACCAGGCACCGGGGTCCGTCAAGGGGCAGGTGTCGGGCGAAGATCTTGCCCGCGTGGAAGAAACGGCACAAAGGATCACGAGGGAACGAGGTGCATTCCGTGCAGACCAGTTCAACCTGGCTGCCACGGTGCACGCGCACGAGCAACATACGGCGACAGAGATGTGGGAACAGGCTTCCGGAAACATCGACGTGTTTGTCGATTTTCTTGGGAGCGGGAGCACTTTCCAGGGCTGTGCGAGCGGCCTGAAAAAATTCAGGAATGAGATCCGCTGCTATGCCGTCGAGCCCTGCGCGGCGGCAATCTACGCGGGGCACTGCATCACCGACGGCGCCCACAAGATCCAGGGCGGCGGCTACAGCATGGATTTACCTCTCGTGGACAGGTCCCTGATCGACGGGTTCATCCAGGTTTCCGACGGGGAAGCGATAGAAACCGCAAGAACCCTTGCCCGAACAGAGGGTGTATTTGCCGGCTTCTCCTCCGGCGCAAACGTATGCGCGGCACTGAAACTGCTCGGGGGAATCGAGCGGGGAAAAAACATCGTCCTGACGCTGAACGACAGTGGGCTCAAGTACCTGAGCACAGACCTCTACGAGGATCTTTGATCCGGGTAAAACCATGAAATAAAATTGATGAAGGGCAATCCCGGTTTTTTGCCCGGGATTGCCCTTCATCAAAATAGCAGAACTGACGGTTTTCTAAAGCTCTATCGATGTCCCGGCGTAACCCCAATCCACGTTTTCCCCCCGGGAAGCCAGTAAGGAAGCAGCCTTGAAGCCCGTGCAGTGACAAGGATACCATCCATGCACCGAGAACCGCCCGGCCAGGACTCCCGTGATTCTTTCCACGACCGCTTCGCCCAGGTCCGCCATGTGCATCCCTCCTGCGACGGTGAAAAATGTCCGTGTCCCGAATACCCGGGCAACCTCTTCAAGGATGTTCACCACCCCTGCATGGGCACACCCGAGGAGCACGCTGAGCCCCTTTTCCCCCTCCACCACGAAAGACAAATCATCCTCGAAAGGATCCGGGATCGGACCTCCCGGACCATCCAGGACAAGGTGCGAAGGGTTTTTCATGAATTCCGGGTCTCTTCGCTCTTTTAGAACCTCAAGTGCCCAGAACCGAGGCGAGATTTCAACCTGGCCGGTCACGGGGCGAAAATCAATGGCAGCCTTATTGACGTGAAAACCGATAAAATGCACTTTTCCGTTCTTCAACCTGGAGTGCCTTCCATCAACAGCCGGGTGCGCCCAAAGCGGCATTGGCCCGTGGAAGGAATAGAGGGAAGCCACTCCGCCCACGTGATCAAAATGGCCATGACTCAAGGCCAGCATGTCCAGGGCTGCGAGATCAATACCCATTCTCCCCGCATTCGCGAAAAGACCCATTCCCTGGGCCGTGTCGACAAGGATGGAAGCTCCTCCGGTCGATACGTGCAGGCTAAGCCCGTATTCGGGCTGGATAAACGGGGAGCGGGTGGAGTTTTCTGAGATTATCGAAAGACGCATGGTAGCCATCTCCTCTTTTATGTTTTCAACTTTTTACTTGATACCCATCAAATTAGGTAGCCACAGGGAAAGCGTGGGGATGAACGTCACCAGGGCAAGGGCAACCGGCGGGGTTGTCATCCCGATCGCCAGGTTCATGGTCATGAAAACCTCGAAAACGATCGGCTCGTTTCCCAGTTGTCGAATAACCGGCAGCAGGATGTGTAGGAAAGTGTAATTGGCCGATGCGGCGTCGACGAAACAACCGGCTAAGAGCAGGATACCATTGATCAGGAGCAGGAGGATTGTCTTATTGGACGTAATGGACCGCAATTTTTCGGAAAGGTCCGTGGCAAAGTGGCTGGTCGTCAAGCCTCAGGATGCCTCCTTGAAAACTAGCCGTTTCTCCCCTATAGCGTTGGGCTCGAAACGAGTCGACTCGCCTTTCCGGTTTCGCAGGAAGAAGAGGCTTACGGCAATGAGGCAAAGGCCAAGGAGTATGCTCGGGACAATCCCTGCAGTAAAAAGACAACCGATGGGAACTTCTGCCAGCACGCCACAGACGACAAAGGCAATACTGGCCGGGATCAGGATGGTCCCTATAGCCGCCACCGTAGCCACACCGGAACCGGAAAGCAGGCTTGATAGAATGAAATCCTTGAAGCTAGTGGAATGGTCACTGGAGAAAGATCCCGATGGGAGGGAAGAACTTGCCGAGACCTCGTCGCTGCCCACAGATCGAAGGAAGCCCGGTTGCCTGGGTTTTCAAGCCAGCCGGAGTACCGAAGAAAGACCTCGAAGAAGTGGTCCTGCATGCCGACGAATTCGAGGCCTTGCGCCTCGCGGACCTGGAAGGCCAATACCACGCCATGGCTGCCGAAAAGATGGGAATCTCCCGTCAGACTTTTGGGCGCATCCTTTCCTCAGCAAGGCGCAAAACCGCGGAAGCCCTTGTAAAAGGGTGCGCCCTGCTGCTCGAGCGCGACGGGTTCTCGCAGGCCGATTCCTTATCCCGTAAATAATCCACAACCATTCCATGAAATCACTCCCGCCGCCATTCAAACCCATACCGCGGCCCGTTGTTTTGATAATGAGTTTCATTATAAAAGCATTAATCTAAAGCGCCATATTGACAAAATAGGGCATATGCCCAAAACTTTCTCCATCGCGTTTCATTAAACCCGAAGGGGGTGGGAATGGTGTTGGACAAACTGACCGTAACCGTATTGGCGGAAGACAGTGTTCCTTACGAAAGCCCGCTTCTCGGCCAGCACGGCGTATCCTACTGGCTTGAGGCGGAAAGGAACGGAATCACCAAAAGGATCCTCGTTGACGTGGGACAGAACCCGGAAGCCCTGCTTTTCAACATTGGAAAACTCGGCATCCCTCTCGCCGAGACCGATGCAGTCGTACTGACCCATTGCCATTACGACCACACGCAGGGGTTGACCCGGATCCTGGAAGCCATCGGCAGGAAGGACCTGCCCGTCATCGCACATCCCACGCTTTTCCGCCTGGATTTCATCACGGATCCTTTTTTCCAGCACGTCGGGGTGATGCAGGGCGATAAACCCGAGGACCTAAGGGCAGCAGGCGCAGAGCTTGTCCTGGTCTCTGGTCCGCTCCAGCTGATGCCTGGGCTTTCCACCACCGGTGAGGTGCCGAGGGTCACGGATTTCGAAGAAGTGGGCATCGCGCTTTCCACATTGGACGAAAACGGCCGGGTGGTCCCGGACGGCATGCCGGATGACCTTTCCCTTGCGGCAAGGGTCAAGGGAAAGGGACTCGTCATCATCACCGGCTGCAGCCATGCGGGGATCATCAACATCCTGAAGCACGCTATCGCCCCCAATGAGCGCGTCGAAGCAGTGATCGGCGGCCTGCACCTGGTGGAAGCATCCGAAGAGAGAATCGAGAAAACCGCATCGGCCCTTGCCGAGTTCTCGCCTTCCCTGGTTGCGGCGGGACATTGCACCGGCTTCAGGGCCCAGGCAGCGTTGTACGCGAAATTCGGCAAACAGTTTGCCACGATGGGATCCGGAACCGTTTTCCGTTTCTGAGAAACGAGAGGAGTGAAATCATCCATGTCGGAACAGGACCTGAAGTTAACAGGGATTCTTACGATCGGACTGGCGTTGTTCAGCGCCCACTTCGGGGTGGGAGACATCATTTTCCCGGGCAAGCTGGGCCTGGATACGGGATCGCTATGGCTCATCGCCGGCCTTGGCTACTTCTTCGTGAACACGGTCATCGCGTACCTCGGCTACCTGGCCATGGCCAAGGACCGGGTGGGCATCGCCCACATGGCCGGTGAAATCATCACCCCCTTCTGGGGCAAGGTATTCGGGGCCATCCTGATGCTGGTGGTCGGACCCGTCTTCATCCTGCCGCGCGTGGCTTCCGCCACCCATGAAATGTCGATCCTGCCTTTCTTCCCGGGTACCGCAATCGCGCTCACCCTGGGAGTGTTCTTTGCCATGAACGCCTATGTCTGCCTGAACCGCACCGCTGTCGTCGACCGGCTCGGGCACGTCCTGTCCCCGGCCCTGGTCCTCTTTATCACGGCAATCGCCTTCAAGGGGGTCACTGCCCCAATTGCCATGCCCGTTGCCAGCACGGTCACCTCGAAAGCCGCGTTCGGGGTGGGTTTCAATTTCGGCTTCAACACGATGAACGCCATCGCAGCCGTCCTGATGGGAGGCTGGATCCTGAACGTGTTCTCCCTGAAAGGAATCACCGATGAAGGGGCCCAGCAAAGGAACCTGGTCCGCGTCGGGCTGGTGACGGTCGTTCTCCTCGGCTTGACCCAGATGAGCCTCACATGGCTCGGTGCCAGCGCAGGAGCGGTCTACCCGGGAGCCAGCCTGGGAGAGTTGCCCTTGAAGGTGACGACTCACCTTTTCGGGACACCGGGCATGGCGATCTTTGCCCTGCTCATGGCCCTGGCCTGCTTTACCACCTCCGCCGGCTTGACCGCGACCGCGGGAACTTTCTTCGAACAGATCACGGAAGGGAAGCTGAGCTACAAAACAGTCGTCATTGCCTCGAGCGCTTGCGGTTTCGCCCTTGGGCTCGTCGGGCTTTCCCGCATTGTCGGCTACACGGTTCCCTTCCTGATGCTGCTCTACCCCGCCCTGATCGTGATCATCCTCGGGACCTACTTCCTTGATGTACCAAAATTCCGTCCCATGCTTCTCGGGGGAGTTTGCACGGCTCTTCTTTTCGGATTCTTTGACGCCGTGAAAGTCGCCGGTTTCGAAGTCCCCTGGATGCAGCAGGTTGTCGCTGCCATGCCCCTGAGCCAGCAAGGATTCCCGTGGGTCGTGCCGACAATCGCCGGCCTCGTCCTGGGATCGCTGTTCATGGCACGAGCTGCCAAGGTAAAAACTTCCGGAGAAGCCTAAACACGATCCAGGACACGAGAGCCTTTTGCAGAAAGAGGGGATTCCGGCCTTGTCAGCCGGAATCCCCTCTTTCTGTCTTTATGCCCGTTCGTAAAGGGCATTCTTTCCCTGGAGGCTATTTCGAAATCGCTTTCGCAGCAAGCTCCAGTGTATTTTCCATCAACATGGCGATGGTCAAGGGACCGGCTCCCCCCGGGACAGGAGTGATCCACGACGCCTTTTCCGCAACCTCGTCGAATTTCACATCCCCGACGATCCCTTCGGCTGTCCGGTGGATCCCCACGTCCACCACGACGGCGCCCTCCTTCACCATCGAGCCATCGACGATGCCGGGCTTGCCTGCTGCCACGACCAGCACATCGGCCTGCAGGGTTTCTTTCGCCAAGTCCGGCGTCCGGCTGTGGCACACCGTTACGGTCATGTTCGCCGCTAGCAAAAGCTGGGCCATCGGTTTTCCGACGATGTTGCTCCGGCCAACCACCACGGCCTTGCGGCCCAGCAGGGGAACTCCGTACCTTTCCAGGATCCTCATGACCCCCTTCGGGGTGCAGGGAACAACACCCGGCAGCCCGCAGGCCAGGCTTCCTGCATTGACCGGGTGAAACCCGTCGACGTCCTTGTCCGGGTCGATCCTCTCGATAACCCGGTCCGCCGATAATCCCTTCGGCAACGGAAGCTGGACCAGGATCCCGTGAACCTTCGGGTCGCCGTTGAGGCGATCGATGAGGACGAAGAGTTCCTTCTCCGTCGCCGAACCGGGCAATTCGTACCGTAACGAGTTGAAGCCCACTTCGTGGCAGGCCTTCTCCTTCTGGCCGACGTAGATGGACGAAGCAGGATCGTTGCCCACCAGCACAACGGCCAGGCCCGGCGTGACCCCCTTCGTCTTCAGTTCCGCACAGCGGGCCTTCAGGTCCTCCCTGATTGCCCGGGCTGTTTCCTTTCCGTCCAGGACCTGCGCCACGTTCCCCATCCTAGAACAACCCGGTGATGCGGCCCTGGTCGTCCACGTCGATGGACTCCGCCGCCGGGCGCTTCGGAAGCCCCGGCATCGTCATGATCGTCCCGCAGATCGGCACCACGAAGCCCGCTCCCGCCGACAGTCTCACCTCACGCACCAAGAGCCTCCAGCCCTTCGGACGGCCGATCTTCCCCGGGTCGTCCGACAGGCTCATCTGCGTCTTCGCCATGCACACCGGCAGCGTCCCGTAACCCCGCTTTTCCAGGTCCTCCAGGAACGCGCTGGCCGATTCGATGTAGTCCACGCCCTCCGCTCCGTACACGTGCGTCGCGATCTTCTCGATCTTCTCCTTCAGCGGAAGCCCCAGTTCGTACAGCGGGTGGTAGCCGTTGGCCTTCTTCATGGAACCGAGCACCTTCTCCGCCAGTTCCATTCCCCCCTCCCCGCCCTTCTCCCACACTTCCGACAGCGCCGCCTCGTGACCCCGGCCCCTCACATGCGCCAGGACGTCCTCCAGTTCCCCTTCCGTGTCCGTGGGGAAACGGTTCAGGGCCACCACCACCGGCACTCCGAACTGCGAGAGGTTCTCCAGGTGCGCGTCCAGGTTCCCGAACCCCTTCGCCAGGGCCGTTCGGTTTTCTTCCTTCAGCTCCGCCTTCGGGAGCCCTCCGTGCATCTTCAATGCCCTCACCGTCGTCACCAGCACCACCGCCTGGGGATGGAACTCCCCGTAGCGACACGCGATGTCCATGAACTTCTCGCCGCCCAGGTCCGAGGCAAATCCCGCCTCCACCACCGCGATGTCCGACAGTTTCAGCGCCATCTTCGTCGCCATGAGGGAGTTCGTCCCGTGGGCGATGTTCGCGAACGGCCCCCCGTGCACGAACGCCGGCACGTGCTCGATGGTCTGCACCAGGTTCGGGTTCAGCGCCTCGCGCAGGAGCGCCGCCATGGCCCCTTCGGCCTTCAGGTCGTGGGCCGTGACGGTCTTCCCCTCCCGGGTGTACGCCACGACGATCTTCCCCAGCCGTTCCTTCAGGTCCGCCAAGTCCTTCGACAGGCAGAGGATGGCCATGATCTCCGACGACACGCTGATGTCGAATCCGCTTTCCCTCGGGATCCCGTTGCCCTTCCCCCCGAGGCCCAGGACGATGTGACGCAGGGCCCGCTCGTTCATGTCCATGACCCTCCGGAACACGACCTGCCTCGGGTCGATCCCCAGGTCGTTCCCCTGCTGCAGGTGGTTGTCCAGGAGCGCCGACAGCAGGTTGTGCGCCGTGGTGACCGCGTGGATGTCCCCCGTGAAGTGCAGGTTGATGTCCTCCATGGGCAGCACCTGGGAGTAACCGCCTCCGGCGGCCCCTCCCTTCACCCCGAAGCACGGCCCCAGGGACGGCTCCCTCAGGCAGATCATGGCCGAATGGCCCATCTTCGCCAGGGCCTGCGTCAGCCCTATGGTCGTCGTGGTCTTCCCCTCCCCCGCGGGCGTGGGGGTCGTGGCCGTCACCAGGACGAGCTTGCCGTCCGGGCGGCCCTCCAGGCTCTTCATGAAGTTCAGGTCCACTTTCGCCTTCGTCTTCCCGTAGGGGATCAGCGCTTCCTCCGGGATCCCCGCTTTCGCCGCGATCTCCCCGATCGGCAGCAGTTTCGACGCGTGCGCGATCTCGATGTCCGATGGTACCGTCATGGTAATGCCCTCCTATTCTCTTCCCTGTTTCCAGGCTTTTTCGACCGTTTCGGCCACGAGGGCATCGTCCGCGGCATAGGGCAGCGTGATGTGGTAACTTCCCGGGTACCGGCCGTTCGCCTCTGCGGCGGCCTCCACCGCGTTGGGGCAGCGGCCCCACGCCCTGCGGGCCACCCCGCCGAGCACGTCCCACATCATCGCCGAACGGATGATCTCGTCGGTCCTTTCGGAACCGTCCAGGAGCAGCCCGAACCCGCCGTTGATGACCTTCCCGATTCCGACCCCGCCCCCGTTGTGCAGGGCACAGAGCGTCATCCCGCGAGCCGCGTTCCCGGCGAAGCACTGCGTCGCCATGTCCGCGCAGATGTTGCTGCCGTCCTTGACGCTGGAGGTCTCCCGGTAAGGGGAGTCCGTCCCGGATACGTCGTGGTGATCCCGTCCCAGCATGACCGGCCCGATTTCCCCGTTCCTGACCATCTCGTTGAACTTCAGGGCGATCCGTGTACGGCCCTCCGCATCCTGGTACAGGATCCGGGCCTGGGTCCCCACCACCAGGGCATTCTTTTCCGCGTCCCGGATCCACACCCAGTTGTCGTAGTCCTGCCCCCTCCTGTCGGGATCGATGCAGTCCATGGCCGCCCGGTCCGTCTTCCGCAGGTCCTCGGGCTTCCCGCTGAGGCAGACCCACCGGAAGGGCCCATATCCGAAATCGAAAAGAACGGGTCCCATGATGTCCTCGACGTAGGAAGGCCAGATGAAGCCGTCGTAGGTGTTCTCGCCGTTCTTGCAGATTTCCGTCACCCCGGCGTCATAAATCGCCCGCATAAATGAGTTGCCGTAGTCGAAGAAGTAGGAACCCCTTCCCACCAGGGTCTTGATGAGCTCAAAATGCTTCCTCAGCGTCGCGTCGACCCGGCGCCGGAACGACTCGGGGTTGTCATGGAGCATGCGGGTCCTTTCATCGAAGGTCATCCCCACGGGGCAGTACCCTCCGTCGTAGGCAGCATGGCAAGAGGTCTGGTCCGAGATGAGGGGGATCTCGATCCCCTTCTCGACCGCATACGCGAGCAGGTCGACGATGTTGCCGTGATAGGCGACGGAAAGGGCTCTGCGGTCGCGGAGGGCTTCATCGGCAACCGCGAAAGCCGCTTCACAGCTTTCTGCCACCATGGAGACCCACCCCTGGCGGTGCCGGGTCTCGATACGGGAGGCATCCACCTCCGCGACGATGCCCACCCCGCCCGCAATCTCCACGGCCTTTGGCTGGGCCCCGCTCATGCCCCCCAGCCCCGACGTCACGAAGAGGACCCCCGCAAGGTTGCCCCGCGGGCCAACTCCGAGCCTCTGCCTTGCGGCGTTCAGCAGGGTGTTGAAGGTCCCGTGGACGATCCCCTGCGGCCCGATGTACATCCAGCCCCCCGCCGTCATCTGTCCGTAGTTGCTGACCCCCAGCTGCATGGCCCGGTGCCATTCCGCCTGGTTGTCGAAGATCCCCACGAGGAGCCCGTTGGTGAGGATCACCCGGGGGGCGTCCGGCTTGGACCGGAACAGTCCCAGCGGATGCCCGCTCTCGATGACGAGGGTCGTGTCGTCGGAAAGTTCCTCGAGGTACCTCTTGATCAGGCGGTACTGGAGCCAGTTCTGGCACACCTGGCCCGTTTCCCCGTAGGTCACCAGCTCGTAGGGGTAGAGGGCGATCTCGAAGTCCAGGTTGTTGTCGATCATGACCTGGAAAGCTTTCCCGGCCAGGCAACGGCCCCGGTACTCGTCAATGGGCCTTCCCCAGATCCGCCCTTCGGGCCTGAAGCGGTAGGCGTAGATGCGCCCCCGGGTCCTGAGCTCCTCCATGAATTCCGGGGCCAGGGTCGCGTGCATCGACTCCGGGACGTAGCGCAGGGCGTTCCTGAGAGCCAGTTCCGTCTCCGCCTTCCCAAGGGTCCAGCCCCGGTCCGGTGCCCTCCGGGCCCCCTCGAGGAACCCGGGGTATTCCGGCAAATTCCCGTCCAGCCGTATGGTCATCGCATTCTCGATCCCGAAATTGCCAATCATGGGAAAAACCTCCTTGTCTTTCGTCTGCTTGCTCGGGTTCAGGCGACCCGGACTCCTTTTTTATAGACCTCCCGCACGGGGGAAACCCCTGCGTGGTAGGCCAGCGCTGCGGGCGTCTCTCCGTCCAGCAGGAGGAAATCGGCCTGCTTCCCAGCATCCAGGCTCCCGACGCGATCCTGCAGGCCAACCGACCAGGCCGCATTCAGCGTCGTCGCCACCAGGGCCTCCTCGACCGTCATGTTCATCGCCATCACGCCGAGCCCGAAAACGAACGGCATCGACTCCGTGAAGCAGGAACCCGGGTTGCAGTCCGTCGCCAATGCGACCGGGACCCCGAGTTCGATCATCCTCCGCGCCGGGGCATAGGGTTTTTTCAGGCTGTAGGCCGTCGCCGGCAGGACGTTCGCGATGACGCCCCTTGCCGCCATGGCTCCCAGGTTTCCCTCGCCGGCCGCCAGCAGATGCTCCGCCGAAACCGTGACCAGCTCGGCGGCCAGGCCCGCGCCCCCTGTGTCGTGCACCTCGTCGGCGTGGATCCTCAAGCCAAGCCCGAGTGCCCGCGCAGCCGCCAGGATGCGCCTCGACTGGGCGACCGAGAAGACTCCCTCCTCGCAAAAAACGTCGCAGAAACGGGCGATGCCCTGGTCGGCCACCGCCGGCAGCATCTCGTTCACCAGGAGGTCGACATAACCGTCGGGATTCCCCCTGTATTCTTCCGGAACGGCGTGGGCCCCCATGAATGTTGGAACCACATCCAGCGGGGTCCGGCGGCCCAGCTTCCCGATCACCCTCAGCATCATCAGCTCGGATTCCGTCGACAGCCCGTAGCCGCTCTTGACCTCCACGGTCGTCGTGCCGAAGGATAAAGCCGAAAGGGCATTTTCCAGCGTGACCCGGTAGAGCTCCTCCTCCGTGCTTCCCCGGACGGCCCTTACCGAGGAGAGGATCCCGCCGCCCGCCTGCAGGATTTCCAGGTAGGATTTTCCCCCGAGCCGCATGGAAAATTCTCGTTCCCTGCGCCGGGCGAAGCAAAGATGCGTGTGGGGATCGACGAATCCGGGGATCATGCAGGCCCCGCCGCAATCCACCTCCATGTCGACCGGGCCCTCGCGCCGCGCCGCCTCCAGGACCGCCTCCGCAGGCCCGACGGCCGCGATGTTGCCGTTTTTGGCCAGAAGGGCCCCGTTCTCGAAGGTGCGGACCCGCCCCTGCTCCTTTCCGGAAAGGGGAGTGCACCCGGGGACCGGGGTCGTGATCCGAGCGTTGAGGAAAAGGGTCGAGGACATCAGGCGCCTTCTTCCTGCAGGCTTTCCAGCAGCTTCAGCTCAAGCACCTGCAGCGGATCGAAGCCGTCGACCTGCAGGTAGTAGGCCGCGCTTTCCAGCAGCGCTGCCGCCGGGATCATGCCGTAGATTTCCGTCCCGTTCACCGTGACGCCCCACCGGGCCGCCTCCATCCGGACCAGTTCCAGCACCCGGTAGAGAGCCGTTTTTTCGTGGTCCACGATGTTCATGCTGACCTGCACGAGTCCCTTCTCCTCCAGGGCAAGGCCGATCGCCTTAACGGAGGGAAAGCCTCCGCCCGAACCCCGGATCCGCCTGGCGATTTCCTTCGCGATGCCCACGTCCGTGGAGTTCAGGTTCACGTTGAAGGCCACGAGGAAGCGCCGGGCCCCGATGACCGTGGCCCCTGCGGTGGGGTGCAGCTTCGGTTCGCCCACGTCGGGATGCCGCTCGGGCAGGACGATCTCTTGCCTCAGTGCCTCGACCTGGCCTTTGCGGATAACCTCCAGGCGGGTCCGGTCCTGCCTGAGGGCCGCATCCTCGTAATAGTAGACCGGGACGCCCAGCTCGGCCTGGAAGCGTTTCCCGAATTCCCTGGCCAGCGCGACGCACTCGTCCATGCCTACGCCGGATACCGGAGTGAAGGGAATGACGTCCACCGCCCCAATCCGCGGGTGCGCTCCCTTGTGAACGTTCATGTCGATCCGGTCCACCGCGACCTTCGAAGCCTCCATCAGGGCCTCGCAGATCGGTTCCGGCGCCCCGGCCAGGCTAACGACGAGGCGGTTGTGGTCCTCGTCCGCCCGGTAGTCGAAAAGATGGCAGCCCTTGCGGTTACGGAAAGGCCCGACGATGGCCTCGATGACGTCTTTGCGTCGCCCCTCGCTGAAGTTGGGGACGCACTCGATGACCGGCGCGCTCATTTCCTGCCCCTCGCGGCCCGACCCAGGGCATCCGCCCCGATGATGGCCGCGTAGACCCGTTCGGGGGTCACCTCGAACGGCTCGCTGTGGATCGTCTCGTCCGGGCCGGCCGTCGCTTCCGCAACCTTCCGGATCTTCTCCTCCGTCACTTCGGTCACCCCGATCTCCTCCAGGGTGACCGGCAGGCCGATTTTCAGGCAGAAATCCAGGACCTCGTCGACGAGGGCCCGGGGGCGATTCTCCAGGACCAGCTGGAAGACGACGCCGAAGGCCACCTTCTCACCGTGATAGAACCGGTGGGTTTCTTCAAGGACCGTCACGCCATCCTGGAAGGAATGGGCCGCCGCCAGCCCCCCGCTCTCGAAACCGATTCCTGAAAGCAGAGTGTTGGCCTCCACGACACGCTCCACCGCTTCGGTGGCGACCCCCTTCTCGACTGCGAGCTTTGCCTCGTATCCGTTCGCCAGGATCGTCTCGTAACAGAGCCTCGCAAGCCCCTGGGCCGCAAGCGTCGAAACCGTTCCCTGCATTCCCGGGGACCCGGTCCGGTAGCTCGTGTCCGCCTCCAGCCAGGTGGAAAGGGCATCCCCCATCCCCGAGACGAAAAGCCGCACGGGAGCCTTCGCGATCACCGCCGTGTCGACGAGCACGAGGTCCGGGTTCTTCGGCAGGACCAGGAAGGACTCGAACACGCCTTCGGGGGTGTAGATCACCGAGAGGGCGCTGCAGGGGGCGTCCGTGGCCGCGATCGTCGGCACGATGGCCAGGGGCAGGCGCCCGTCATGGGCAACTGCCTTCGCGACGTCGATCGTCTTGCCCCCGCCGACACCGACGACGATATCCATGCCGAAGGCGGAACCGGCTTCCCTGAGGCGGGCAATCTCATCCCGGCAGCATTCCCCGCGAAACTCCTCCAGGAGGTAGGTGAGAGCCCTTTTCTCCAGGCCCTTCCGAAGGTCTTCCCCGATCACCCGGATCCCGACGGGATCCGCGATCACCAGCACCTTCGACCCTCCGAGAACCGACAGGTACTTGCCGAGTTCTCCCGCCGCTCCCGCGCCCTGCACGTAGCGGCCGGGGGAAATAAACATCCTGAGCATGTGCTTCCCTCCCTAGTTTTCGGGGGCTGCCCCCTGGTCGGAGACAGCCCCCATTTTGATCCGGCCTATCCGTTACTTCTTCGACAGCTTGTTCTCCCAGAGGCGGGGATCCGTCGGCTTGACTTCCTGGGGAACGAGCGGGCCCTGGAGAACGATGAAGGCGCCTTCCTCGGCCCAGGGGTTCTTGATGACCTTCGCGGGGGACCACAGCGCGCCCTTCTGCACCAGGGTGTCCCCGATCTTCGGCACAGGCTTGCCGTGTTTCTTGTCGAACAGGTACTGGACCGCCAGGTAGGCCGAATCGTAAGCCGGCTGCTCGACTGCGGCCAGGATCTTGCCCTTCTTGAGGAGGTCGATACCCTCGGGGCCGATGCAGATGCCGCAGATCCCGAAGTTCTTCGGGTTGAGGCCCGCGGCCTCGATCGCAGCGACAGCGCCGGCAGCCATGACATCGGGGGTCTGGACGTACACGCCCAGGACCTTCTTCCCGTAGCGGGTCAGGAAATCGGAGACCTTGGCATGGGTGTCGGTGTTGTTCCATTTGCCCTCGCCCTGGGCCACGGTGAGCTGCGGGTACTGGCTGATGACGGAATTGAACCCCTTCGTGCAGGCGTGGCTGAACATGTCTCCGTGGTCGCCGATGATCTCGATGACGACACCTGCGGGAACCTTGCCTCCGTTGCGCTTCTTGATCCCCTCGATAAAGACCTTCGTGGCCTTCGCGCTCGACTGCTCCAGGTCAAAGGACAGGAAGAAATCGACCTTGCCGCCCTCCGGGGAAGTGTCCAGGGTTGCAATGGGAATTTTCGCTTCGTTCAGGCGCTTGATTCCCGGCACTAGCCCACGCAGGTCCACGGCCCCGCCCAGGATGAACGCGTCGATCTTCTGGGTGAGGAAGGTGTCGATGATTTCCATGATCTTCATCGTGTTCGCTTCCCCGTCGCGGACGATCAGGTTGATGTTGTTCTCCTTCGCCTTGTCCTGGGCCCCCCTGACAAAAGCCTGGATGAAGGGAGCGGAAGGTTCCTTGATGATCATGCCGACCGTGAACTTCTTTTCCGCGGCGAAAGCCGCGCCGCAGGCCAGGGACAGAACGAGCCCGGTAACGAAAAGAACGGAAACGATTGCAGCAAACCTCTTCCTCATTGAACATGACCTCCTCACAGTATGATCGCGGTATTGCCCTATCGAAGCCTTTTTCGCGCATGGGAGAAGCGAAAGCACTTTCCCGGACCACCCCCATCCCTTCCGGCGCCGCTATGCCGCTTCCTGGTGATGCAGCTTCTTCAGCTGTTCGTTCCTGAGCAACTTGCCCCTCAACTGGACCCTGAAGCGGTCGATGAGGATGGCCAGGAAGATCAGCGTACCCTGCGCCGCGTGAACGAGGGTGACCGTAACGCCCAGCAGGTTCAGGGCGTTCGAGAACATTCCCAGGAGGATGGCTCCCCCCAGCATGCCGAACGAGGTCCCCTTCCCCCCTGACATGGAGGTCCCGCCGAGAAGTGCCCCCGCGAAGGCCAGCATTGTCATGCCCGCCCCCATGGTGTTGGAGACCGAATCCTGCCGACCCGCCGTCAAAAGGCCCGCCACCGCCGAAAGGACGCCGGCGATGACGAAACCGGCGATGATCATCCCCGAGGTGTTGATCCCGGCCACGTAGCTGGCCCGGATATTCCCGCCCGTTGCCATGTAGTTCCGGCCAAAGACCGTGTGCTTGAGGATGACGTGGAAGAACAGGTAGATGCCAAAGGTGACGAAGATGGCCGCCGGCATGTTTCCCAGGCCCGCGAACCGTGCCTTGCCGATGAAGGAATAGACCGGGTGGAGCGGAAAAATCGAGAGGGGAATGAGGAAGAGCACCAGGCCCCTCAGGATGATCGACACGGACAGGGTCTGCATGAAGGCGTTCATCCCCAGCCTCGACACGCAGAACCCGTTGAACAGGCCGACGAGCCCTCCCAGGACCAGGGTCAGGAAGACGCAGAGGTAGGGATTCGAAAGCGTTCCGGGGAACCAGTTCGTGGCCGCCAGGATAATGACGCCGGGAGCGAACGCCAGGATCGCGTCGATGGAGAGGTCCAGGTTCCCGCTCATCAGGACGATCCCCTGCGCCAGGACGAGCATGCTCATGATCGTGGTGTGGTAAAGGATGTTGACGATGTTCGACCAGGACGAGAACTCGGGCACCCCTGCGGCGCAAAGCAGGAAGAAAAGGGCAAGCATGATCCAGATGATGTTGTCCAGGAAGAAAAGCTTGATTTTCAGTTCATTCGACATGTCTTACACCTCGCAACGTCAGCATCCGAAACCCTGGATGTCCATGAAAAGCTGTTTCTCGTCGAATTCCGCGCGGGCATAGCTTTTAGCGACTTTCCCCCCGCGGAGGACAAGGATCCGGTCGCAGACGTCGATCAGGTCGTCCAGACCGGGAGAGGTGATGATGACTCCCGCGTTCCCCCGTATCCGCTCGCAGATGAGGGAAAGGATGCTCTTCTTCGCGCCGATGTCGACGCCCCGCGTGGGTTCGTCAAGCAGGTAGACGTCGGGCCCGGCCGCCATGATCCGGCCGATCACGACCTTCTGCTTGTTGCCCCCGGAAAGTTCCTCCACCGCCTGCTCGAGGGAAAAGGCTTTCACCTGGACCTCGTCGAAGACCTCCTCCGCTCTCCTGGAAGCAGCGCCCCCCCTGATGAAGCCGTGGGAGGTGAACTGCCGAAGGCTGTTCAGGATGAGGTTGTCCCTGATGCTGAAGAGCTTGACGAGACCCTCGGACTCCCTTTCCTCCGGGAGGTACGCCACGCCCGCCGACAGGGCCTCGCTCGGCTTGCGGAACAGGCATTCCTTCCCCTTCAGGACGACCCGGCCCTCCTCGGGCGGCTCGATCCCGGCGATCCCCTTCAGGAGCTCCGTCCGGCCACTCCCGCGAAGCCCGGCAATCCCCAGGACCTCGCCCCTCCGCAACGTGAAAGAAACGCCCTCGTAGTTGCCCCAGCGGGTCAGGCCCTCGACTTCGAGAAGGACCTCCCCCAGGGACTCCGTTTCACTCCCCTTCCGCACCCCGCAGGCGGTGAAGCCATCGCCCACGATGAGCTCGGAGAGGGACTGGTGGTCGAGTTCGGAGCGGTCTCGCGTCGCCACGCTGCGGCCGTCGCGGAGAACGGTGAGCCGGTCGCAGATGTCGAGCAGTTCGTCGATGTGGTGGGAAATGTAGACGATCGCCTTACCCCGGGCCCGGAGGTCCGTCACGAGCCTCCGGAGGATTTCCGCATCCTTCTGGGTCAGGGGGGCGGAGGACTCGTCCAGGACAATGATCCGGGCGTCCTCCACGATGCAGGCCTTGATGATGAGCAACAGCTGCCTCTCGCTCAGGGAGAGGTCGCCCGCCCTGAGTTCCACGTTGATGTCGAGCCCGACCTGTTCCAACACCTTCCGCGCTTTCGCAAACATGCCGGGCCAGTCCAGGAAACCGCCGCGGGTCTCGAAATCCCCCAGGTAGAGGTTTTCCGCCACCGTGATATCCAGGATGATCTCGGGTTCCTGGGTCACGATGGCCACACCCTCCCTCTTGGCGTGGGCGCGGCTGAGCAAGGGAAAAGAGTGTTCCCCGATGCGGATAATTCCCGAGGTCGGAGGGATCAGTCCCGCGAGGATGCCCACCAGCGTCGACTTGCCGGCCCCGTTCTTCCCGATGAGGCCATGGACCTCTCCGTAGCGCACCTCGAGGTTGACCTCCTCCAGGGCCACCGTCCCGGGGTAGATCTTCGTGATCCCCTGCAGCGAAAGAGCCGGGACCATCGGTCCTCCAAAAGCTCCTTCCGGGCTTTTCGTTTCCAAGGCTGTGCCGGACATGAAATGCCTCCCGTTCTAAGCTGGGCCTTGACCGCCTAACCTCGAAGCTGCGCCGAGTACTGGTGCCCGAAAAGCCCCTCGACGCCCGCCAAGTGGGCGCAGGGCCCCGAGAGCATCTTCGCGCCTTCCGCGGTGATCTCCTGGATGGAACTGATCTTGATGAAAGTCCCCACGAAGACACCATTGGAGAAACGGCTGCATTTAAGGGTCGGAAGGATGTGGTTGGGCCCCGACACGTAGTCGCCGAAGGGAACCGGCGCGTAATGCCCGATGAAGAGGGACCCGAAGTTCTCCAGCTTCTCAGCCGTCGCCGCGCTGTCCTTCGTCATGACCTGCAGGTGTTCCGGCGCGATTTCGTTCGTGATCTTCACGGCCTCGTCCAGGCTGTCCACGACGAGAATGCGGCCGTTGTTCCTCCAGCTTTGCCCCGCCAGCTCGGCGGTCTTCAGGGTCTTCAGCTGGGTCTCGATCTCGGCCGTCACGTCTTTCGCGAGCTTCTCGCTCGTCGTCACGAGGACCGTCCAGGAGTTCGGGTCATGCTCGCAGCGGGCCAGGGAGTCCGCAGCAACCCACTTCGGGTTCGCCGATTCGTCGGCGATGATGACGACCTCGCTCGGGCCGGCGAGCATGTCGATCCCGACCGCCCCGCTGACTTGGCGCTTAGCTTCCGTGACGAACTTGTTGCCCGGGCCGACGATGATGTCCACCGGCTTCACCGACTCGGTCCCGAAGGCGTAGGCCGCGATGGCCTGGGCGCCGCCCATGCAGTAGATCTCGTCGACTCCCGCCAGGTCCATGGCGACCAGCACGGCGGGGTGGATCCCGTTCTGCCCCTTGCTCGCCGGGGAACAGGCGGCCACCCTCGTCACCCCGGCCACCTTCGCGGGGATGATGGACATGAGGGCGGAGGAGGGCAGCGGGTAACGACCTGCCGGGACGTAGCAGCCGCAGGACTCGATGGGGACGAGCCGGTGGCCCAGGGTCACGCCCGGCGTGATCTCGTAACGCAGTTCCTTCAGGCAGGACTTCTGGTGCTCGGCAAAGTTCCGGATCCGTGCGGCGGCAAACTTGAGGTTCTCGACCGTCTCCGGGGCCACCTTCGCGTAAGCTTCCTTCAGCGCCTCGCGGGGAACGCGCACCGCGTCCAGGTTGATGCCGTCGAACTTCGAGGTGTAATCCAGGATCGCCCTGTCGCCGTTCTCCTGGACGTTGCGGACGATGTCCCGGACGACCTGCTCGACGGACGCCTTTTCTTCGCTCAGGTTTCTTTCCGCTTTCTTGAACTCGAACATGACTGGAAACCTCCCTCTTTATGGAAAGATCTCAGCTTGCGAGCCAGCCGCCGTCCACGTAGACGATCTGGCCGGTCAGGTAATCGGAGGCAGAACTGCAAAGGAAGACAACCGCGCCGATGAGGTCTTCGGCCGTGCCAACCCGCCCCGCGGGAATCCGTTCCTCGATCCATTTCCTGTGGGCCGGATCCTGGAAAAACGGCTCGGTCATCGGCGTGCGGAAGTAGCCTGGGCCCAGGGCGTTAACCTGGACGTTGTCCCTGGCCAGCTCGATGGCCATCGTGCGAGTGATGCCCAACACCCCGCCCTTGGTGCCGCAGTAGACGGAGGATTCCGACAGCCCGATGGCGCTGCCCAGGGACCCGATGTTCAGGATTTTCCCGGATTTCTGCGCCTTCATGACCCGCGCCGCGGCCTGGGCCGTGAAGAACGCCCCCCGAAGGTTGACGCCCATGATCTTGTCGTACTGGGCCTCGGTCACATCGACAAACGGGCTGATGTTTTCTACGCCGGCGTTGTTGATGAGGATGTCCAGGCTGCCCAGGCGGGAGGCGAGCTCCCGGAAGGCCTTCTCCGTCTCGGCCGGTTTCGTCACGTCCAGGAGACAGGCCTCGGCCTTGCCGCCCGCCTCGACGATCTCCGCTGCGGTTTTCTGGACCCCTTCCAGGTTCCGGTCCGCGCACACCACGGTGGCACCGGCTTCCGCCAGCCCCTTCGCGTAGCCCTTGCCCAACCCCTGTGCGGACCCGGTAACGACCGCCACTTTCCCTTCCAGGTTGAACTTCTCGAGGATCTTCATTCGACTCTCCCCCTTTTCGTCACCGTCACGATTTCCTTTTCCGTGTCTATTTCCACCCAGTCACCGTCTGAAATGGCCTCGAACGGATCCAGCTGGAGCCGGTCGACCATCGGGGTTTCCAGGACCACGGCCGCCGAGACCAGGACCGGCTCGATCTCCCTCACGATAATGCCCACAGGAAGGGTTCCCTTCACGGAAAGCTGGTAGAAGCCGTCCACCTGGACCACGGAACTGCCCTTTCCGGACTGCAGGACGAGGACCTTTTTCGCGATCGAGCGTCCCTTCAGGGGATGGTTCTTCTCGATCACCTCTCCCGTTTCCGGGTCACAGAGATAGAAGCACATGGCCTCCCTCGAGACGATCGCCTCGCCCTCGACCTTCCCCTTCACGATGCTCCTGCAGCTGTAACAGGTCTTGCCGGACATTTCAGATCTCCCCCCTGACCGAGGCCTCGACGCAGTCGGAAAGCCTCCGGATGACGAAGGGCTGGCCGCGCCTTTCACGGTAATACATGCACTTCGGCGAATCCGTCACGCCGAGCCCGCCCTCGAAGGACTTCCAGCAGGGCTCGTCGATGCAGGTGTCGGGAACCAGGCGGCACCCGGCCTTCTCGATGGTCTCCAGGTGACCGCTCCTCCTGGCCAGTTCGATCGCGTCGAAGGACGTGAGCACCCAGAAAGCAACATCCCGATGGACAGTGCGACCATCAAGGAGGAAGGCAAGTTCTTTTAGCTGGTCGTAGGTGTAGTGCGGGCAGCCGAGCATGACCAGGTTGATCTTGCCGCCCTTCTCCGAGATCTGTTCCTCTTGCTCCACCAGTTGCCGGGGCAGGACGGGAAGGGTGAACTCCGGCGACTTGCCCCTGAAAGCCGCCGCAGCGGTGGGAGCCTCCGGGGTCACGCCGACGATGTGGTACATCGCCACGGAACCGCTCGTGGCCATCTCCGCGCCGAGGTAGAGGAGTTCCTCCGGCGTAGGGCGACGATCCAGGCGCCTGAAATCGAGCACGGGGATGCGGCTGCCGGCGTACCGGCCGATATAGTAGCCCAGGATTCCCCAGTCGTAGGCATCCTTCGGCCGGGCCTCGACGTCGACGAGCATCGTTCCGCCGCGGTTCTCCTCGAAGTGATAGCCGTACAGGGGTGTCACCCCGGTTACGGCCGAGGCGAGGGCGCTGCAGGAGGACTCCCGGTTCGAACGGGCACCCAGGACGGCGTTGACGTAGGGCGTCGCACTGGACTCGGAAAAGGCCACGTGTTCGCCGAAGGCGGGAACGTTCGTTCCGAGCCCGGGCGTGCAGCAGAAGGTCAGTTTCGCCCCGATCCGCCGGTACACGTCGATCGTCCGGAGCCCGAGTTCGAGCTCGGATTCCGTCACCTCGTAGTGCTTCGTCAGGCCCTGCACGTCCCAGGCGGGATTCGTCGACGGCGGAACCTTGCAGGTGGCCCCTCCCTCGACGAGGAGCTGGCACCAGTAGGTGTCCCCTTCCTGGCCGCTCAGCGCGACGTGGGTCCGGCTAACGGGGATCATCCGCTCGGCGTCGAAGGATTTCCCCAGGGCCACCAGCAGTTCCATCGCCCTCTGGATCCCCCGGCCGTGCCCGCCGTCAAGCATCCGTTTTTCTTCATCCGTCAGTTGCAATAGCGACACCTCCAAAAAATCCGCAATAGCGGGATACTTTCAACATACCACCTGTATACCAATCAAGGGTAAAATTTTTTATCTCCCGTAATAATCCTTCAGGACATTCTCCTCGCTCTTGACGATGTGGTCGTAAAGCCGCTCAGAGAGTTCTCTCCCATCGCGCCCCTTCAGGCAGGCGATCAGCTCGAGATGCTGGCGGACGGTGTTCTCGACGTTGGCGAGGGACTTGGCGGAAAGGGACTGGAAACGCTCGATCTGGGCGTGATAAGAGGAAAGGATCTGCTGGACCCGCTTGTTCGTGGAGTGCTGGATCAGGGTGAAATGAAAACGCTGGTCGATGGCGGCCACCTCCGACCAGGGAACGGACTCGCCCTCGGCGACGCGAGCATGGATGCCCTGCCAGTCGCTCTCGAGAGCCAGGATCTCCTCCTCCGGGACCCGAGTAACCGCGGAAAGGGCCGCGAAGGGCTCCAAAAGCTTGCGAATGTCGTAGATCTCCTTCACGTCCTCCAGGGAAATCTCGGAAACGAAGGCCCCCTTCGCGGGGACGATCCGGACGTAACCTTCCTGGGCCAAAACCCGGAGTGCCTCGCGTATGGGTGTCCGGCTGATCTCGATCTCCTGGGAAAGGCGGTTCTCGCTGAGGGGTTCCCCCGTGTTGAGCGCCCCGCTTTCGATCGCATCCTTGATCCACTTGTAGGCCGTGACCCAGAGGCGGTTGTCCTTGGCGACATTCATGCTAGCGGGCTCCTTTCCAGTTGTCGATCGTCAGTATACAGGCACTATACAACTAGGATCCCATTTTGTCTAGACTATTGAAAAAAATTTCGGCCGGGAATCCAGGGGAGGGGGAAAGAGGGATAAACAGTGGCGATTACTAACACAACGAATATTTGCATGACCGAATTGCGATTACGAGAACCGGGGCCAGGTCTTGAATTCACGCATTTTGAGTACCCGATGCGTGAATTCAAGACCTGACCCCGGTTTTGGACCCCGGTTTTGTTCGTTCTTAAGGGTTCAGCCTAATCACGAGTTCGCCTTTGGCAGAGCGGCGGAAACGCACCTTCGCCTTTACCGCGCGCTTGAGCAGGGCCTTCTTCTCCTCGGAACGGGGGCGCCTGCGGACCACCTCACCGGTTTCCGCGGCCACGGCCTTGGAGGAGGCGACCCTTTTCCTCCGTTTCTTGTTCTCTTCCGCCAAAGATTCATACCGGATCTCCACCGGGACCTCCCTCCTTCCCTTCCGACTCGATCTTCGACAGGATTTCCTCCAGCAATTCGCCGGTCTCGTATCCTTTTTCCCCGGCCTTCTTTTTCAGGTAGTCCAGGTTAAAACCCAGGGCGTCGCTCGATAACCCCAGGTCCAGCATGATCTCGGCCCAGAGCCGATCCTCAGGCGACTTCCAGTGCACCGCCGCGTTCAGGCGATCGAGGACCAGGTCCTCCAGCGCGATCACGCGGATGCGGTCCGGGGCACCCTCGCCAAGCCCTTCGAAGAGGACGAACTCCGTGCGGGCCTCTGCGTCGGGATCCTCGTTCACGTACTTGTCCCCCAGGATCTCCAGGGCGATGTCCAGGCTTTCACTGTAAAACTGCCTCTTTGCAGGAAGCCGCTCGAAACCCCATTCCTGCAGGATCTCCCAGGCTCTCTCGTCCTTGCACAGCAAATCCACGTCGCGAGTGGAGTAATGCCCCTGGGTATAAAGCTCCACGGCCATGCCGCCCACAAGAACCGGGTACCGGCCACCGTTGCGCAGACGGTATTCCTCGCTGAACAGGGCCAGGAACGCCAGGCGCCTTGCAGTCGGGTCCGCGATGCCGGCCAGTTTCTCCAGGTCTTTTTGAATGGCCATGATAACCGCCCTTTCGCCTAGCATTCCTGCATCTAAAGTATACCCCACGCCCCAGGTTTGCCCCCCTAGCCTAGTATCTTCTGCATCCAGACGACGTCGACCTCGGTTCCCTTTTTCCTCAGCACGGACCTGAAGCGGCCGCACTCGGCAAAACCGTGCCGGGCGTGAAAGGCGATGCTCGCCTCGTTCGGAGCCGAAATGCTCGCCAGCACGTTGGTGATTCCCTTCTGACCCGCCTCGGCCAGCAACTGCTCGAGGATTTTCGACCCGATCCCCACCCGGCAATATTCGGGAGCCAGGAAATAGGACAGCTCCGCCACGTGCGCGAAGGTCGGCATGGGGTTGTGGGCGTGAAGGAAGCCGAAGCCCGCAACGGTGCCATCTTCGGTTTCGGCCGCGTAGGCCGGGTAACCCGCGGTCATCTTCCTGAACAAGTCGAAGGCCTCGTATGGCAGCGGGTTCTCCGGGTAAGCCGCAAAACCTTCCATAACATAATGGTTGAAGATGTCGATCACGGGCTTGCGATGCTTCTCCTCGAACGGTACGAGGACCACTTCCATGCTTTTTCCCTCCCGACAGGCCGAATTTTCCCTATTCTAGGACGGCACGAAGAAGCCGAAAACAGCCAGGGAGGCAAACTCGGGGCCATCCATTGGGGGAAAGAAAATCGCCCGGCCGAGGATGCCGGCCGGGCGGGGGGAAATGCGTGATTTCAAGACCTGACCCCGCTTCTATTCGGGATCGAAACGAACCGCGGGCAACAGGTACGGCCCCCAAGGTCCCCGGGCCGTCAGGGTCAACAGCATGTCGCGAAGGGAGGAATACAGGATGCTGGCCCCGCTGATCGACACAACCTTCGCGATCTTGTCGCGCTCTTCTTCGGGATTGCCCTTCCACGCGAAACGGCCGAAAGCAACCAGATCGAAATCGAACCGGTTCTCCCGTATTTCTTCCCCTTCCCCAGTCCGTTCGGATTTCACATGGAGAACCACGTTCCAGCGCATCCCGTCCTCGGACAGGCACGAGGCAAGAGGGCTCACCGAAACCCGTTCGGGAACGGGAAGCGATTCCGGGTCGTCATGAGGCTGGGTCTGGAATGACACGTTCGGGAAAAACAACACTTCAACCTCAAGCGGCGGAGCAGATACACGCATCGGCTGAGTCTGCAATCGGCTTCACCTCCTCAGTGCTCGAAATCTTGCCCACTGGAAGGGTGTCGATCCCCGCGTATCGACACCAGGCATCCAGATGGCCGAACACGGCTAGAGCCTGGGCTTTCTCCGGTTCGGACAGTCGGGAAACGGCCCCCCGGACGAGGTCGCCCAATCCATCCAGGGTCTTCGCCCGCAAAAGGAGCCCGTTCAGGGACACGCTCGGCAGAGCCCCGCGTTCGTATCGCTGCAGCGTCGCCTCGCCAATCCCCAGGATCTTCGCAAAAAACACCTGCGAGAAGCCGTATTTTTCGCGAATCCCCCGGATCTCTACCGGGGAAAGCACATTGTGCCGCCTCCGGTAAGCCTCGTAAGCCTGGCCCAGGAGCGAATCAAAAAGCGAGTCCCCTCGCACGCTGCCGCAGGACGTGCAAACGTGGGCCGGTCCTTCTACCGTAAACAGCTCTCCTCGGACCTCGAAGCGTTCGGACACGGTCCGCACCTCGAAAGGAACTCTTTTCTCGCAATCACCGCAAAACATCGTTTTTGTCATCCGACTCTCCCCTCCTCATGGAAGGAAACCACGATACAAAAAGGCTCATCGTCCGGGATCTTGATCTTGATGTATAGGCTGATCAGCCCTGTCTCAGTCTCGAACGGCTTCGAAAAGACGAAGACCGTCCCCGCTTCCCTACCAACCTTGTCATCATCCATCGGGCCCTGGGTGCGATGCCTGGAGGAAAGTGTTTCCACCTCGCGCCGGATATCTCCTCGAGAAAAGCCGTGTCTCGTTACGAAGGCGGTGTTCTCCGGACGACGGGTAAGCCAATCCCATGAGTCTTCGTCTTGAAGGCAGGATCGAACCATCTCCAGGAATGCATGGACGCTTTTCAGGTCTATTCGCAAAGGGTTTTCCTCCAGGGAAAAGGATACACCCATCAATTGATGCCATCAAGAGGCCAATGTTGGAAGAATCGAGTTCAAAACCGGGCGAGTAGGAACATCGTCGCTGCTTGTATACTTATGATCGAATTCAAGACCTGACCCCATATATATTTGTAAATTGAATTGACAATTTTCACGACCAAGTCGTATGATTCACTCATGGCACACGCATACGTGAACCGGACGCTGGAAGGTCCCCTGGCAAAACGGGCATCGGAGTACCCCGTCGTGGTCGTTACGGGCCCGAGGCAATCGGGCAAGACCACGCTGGTTCGCCATGCTTTCCCCAACAAACCCTACGTTTCCCTTGAAGACCTCGACGAGCGGGCCTTCGCCGAAAGCGACCCCCGCGGTTTTTTGGCCCGCTTCCCCGACGGGGCGATCCTGGACGAGATCCAGCGGGCCCCGGGCCTCCCCTCCTACTTGCAGCACATGGTGGACGACGATCCCCGCGCGGGCCGCTTCATCCTGACCGGGTCCCAGCAATTCGATCTCATGGCGGGCATCGTCCAGAGCCTCGCGGGCCGTTCGGCCCTTCTCCGCCTCCTGCCGCTGTCCTGCGACGAACTGGCCGCGGCGGGCCTCCTGGAGAGGGGCGAGCCCGTCGACCGGTTCCTGCTGCACGGGTTTTACCCGACCGTCCACGTGCGCTCGATCGACCGTTCCGCCTGGCTGGGCAACCTCGTCCGGACGGCCCTGGAGCGGGACATCCGCAACCTCGTGAACGTCCGGGACCTGGCCGATTTCGAGCGCTTCCTTGTCCTCTGCGCAGGCCGGACGGGCAATCTCGTCAACCTGAGTTCCCTGGGGGCCGACTGCGGCATCACCCACAACACGGCGAAGGCCTGGCTGGGCGTGCTTGAGGCCGCTTTCGTCATCCGGATGCTGAACCCCTGGTCGAGGAACACCGGCAAAAGGCTCGTGAAGACGCCGAAGCTCTACTTCACCGACCCGGGCCTGGCCAGCTGGCTGCTGGGGATCCGGGAACCGCTCCAGCTTGCCGCCCACCCGCTGCGCGGGGCCCTGTTCGAAACCCTCGTGGTATCGGAACTCCTGAAGGCCCGCGTCCACAACGGGCTGGAACCGGATCTCTTCTTCTGGAGGGAACACAACGGCTTCGAAGTGGACGTGATCCGGGAGGAGGGGGAAACCCTGCACCCCCTGGAGGTGAAAGCCGCCCACACCGTCCCCGGCGACGCCCTGACCGCGCTGAAACGGTGGCAGTCGGCCGCCCCGGGGATGAAAATCGTGCCGGGGAAAGCCACTCTCATCTACGGGGGATGTGACGCCTACGACCGGGAAGGCGTGCGAATCCTGCCCTGGCACCGGGCTGCCAAGGCCGCCGTCTAGCCCGAACCCGTCCTGAATAAAAAACAAAAATTGATTAAAGGTGCTTTCTAAGGTATATTTTTGTCGTTGCCGGCGGATTCTTGCAACCCGGCTGCCGAAGGAGGGGTTTTTTTGCGGCCGATCGGTTACCGGCTCCTTTGCGAACGGTATGGGCTGAACCCCATCCCCCATTTCGTCGAGTCCTGCATCCAGAGTGGCGGATCCCGGCGCCTGGAGAGAACCGACGGGCGGGAAAAGCGTTTTTACCCGCACAACACGCTCCGGGTCGGTGACGACGATTTCTCCCAGCTCGAGTTCGCCTTCAAGCACGAAGGACTGAACCTCGGCATCCTCGCCCCGCTTTTCAGGAAAATGGATCCCGAAACCGTGCGGCGCGGGGTCATGGGAAAACCCTTCGGCACCTATTCCCGAAAGATCTGGTACCTTTACGAATTCCTGACGGGAAACACGCTGGACTTCTCGCTTCCCGAAGGACGGAGCGCTCCCGGATACCTGCTCCTGGCCAGCCCCAGCGCGTATTTCACCGCCAGGGCGATTCCTTCCCCGCGGCACCGAATCTCGGACAACCTGCCCGGATCGAAGCTTTTCTGCCCCATGATCCGCCGTACCCCGCTGATCGAATCCTATATCGCGATGCGACTGGACGAACGCTGCAGGGAAACCATCCGGAGCTTCCCCCAGGAGTTGCTCAGCCGCGCGATCAACTATCTCTACCTGTCGGAAACAAAAACCTCCTTTGAAATCGAGGGGGAAAAACCGGGATCGGAGAAAACCGCCCGGTTCGTCGCCCTGCTGAAAAACGCCGGAAAGGTCGAAGGCCTTGACGAGAGAACACTCGTATCCCTGCAAAAGTCCACGGTCGACCCTAGATATGCCGCCGCCTCCTTCAGGACCGTCCAGAATTTCGTCGGGCACACCCTGGTCGACGGGGAGATCGTCGATTATGTCTGCCCGAAACCCGAAGACGTCGGAAGCCTGATGGAAGGGCTCCGCCAGGCCTATGACCGGATGCTCGGGTCTGGCATTCACCCTGTGGTCGTTGCGGGGGCCATTTCCTTCGCCTTCGTCCTGGTCCACCCCTTCGAGGACGGGAACGGCCGTCTTCACCGCTTCCTGATCCACCACATCCTCTCCAGGACAGGCTTCGCCCCGCCCGACCTCGTTTTCCCCGTCTCGGCCGTCATGCTCGCGAAAAAGAAGGATTACGATGCCCTGCTCGAAACCTTTTCCGTCCCTCTTACCGAAAGGATCGACTATGCCTTCGACCGTGACGGGTTCCTCAAGGTGTCGGGTGAAACCGCGGACCTGTACCGTTACCCCGATATGACCCGTTTTGTCGAGGGACTTTTCGGTTTCGTCCAGGAGACGGTGGAGGCCAGGATCCCCGGAGAGTTGCGCCTGCTTGAGGGGTTTGACCGTGCCAAGCCCGCCATCCTGGAGGTCGTCGACATGCCCGACCGGAAGGCCGACCTTTTCATCAGGCTTGTCGTCCAGGGAAACGGGAGCATGAACGGCGGGAAACGGAAAAGGCTTTTCGGCGAACTGACTGACGAGGAAGTCGAACGGATGACGGCAATCGTGCGGGAAGCCTTCGGGATAACGCCCTGAACAAAAAAGCCCGGCCGGATGAACCGGCCAGGCGGGGAAGCGCGGGGTCTGAAGAGCGGGGTCAGGTCTTGAATCTTAGCATCGGTTTCCGCCGATGCTAAGATTCAAGACCTGACCCCGGTTCTAGGCTTGTGAATGTGAACGCAATGAATTAGTGCCTGTCCCGAATTAGGCGGAAGTCGTCTTTGGTGATGCGGGCGTAGCGCTTGAAGGCGTCGAGCTTGGCGGCGGATTCGGGGTCGCGGCGGGCGTTCTCGAGGAACTCGAGGAAGAACGCGGCGAAGATGGAGAGGAAGAACCCCAAAACGGCGGCGAGCAGCACCATGAGGGTGCGCTTGGGCTTGAAGCGGACCTGGGGCGGCACGGCCTCGTCGATGACCTGGATGACGGCGGCGTCTTTCACCTCGCCGAGCTTGGCCATCTCGAACTGTTTCTGGAGCAGGCCGTAGAGGTACTCGTTGAACTTGGCCTCCCGCAACAGGCGCATGTACTCCAGGCGTGCCTGGGGCATGCCGCCGGCGGGGTTCAGGGGATCCTGCCCCTTTCCCTGCCCGGCCTCCAGCTTTTCCAGCTGGGCGTAAAGGGCCGCTAGCTCGTTCTGGACCTTCTTCACCTCGGGGTTCTGCCCCGTGGCGTAGGCCCGGAGGGCCCGCAGCTGCACTTCCTTGGCGGTGACCTGCGCCCGGATGCTCGCCAGGGTGCCGATCAGGGCCCCCGTCTGGCTGCCCGCCTCCTGGATTCCCGTGCGCTCCTGGTAGCTTTTCAGGTCGTTCTCGGCCTTCTGCAGGCTCACCTGCACGTCCTTGATCTGGCTTTCGTAGTAGAGGCGCTTCTGGGCCGACTCGCTGATGGCCAGGCCGCTCGTCACGTTCTTCAGGGCCTCGACGAACCCGTTGGCGATATCGGCCGCCCGGGCCGGGTCCCTGTCCAGCACGGCGATCGAGATGATCCCCGTCTTCAGGTCGCTCTTGGCCTCGAGGTTATCGGAAAGCGCCGCGCGGATCCGGTCGGGGTTGTCGATCTCGTAGACCTCGCCCAGCTTGAACTTACCGATCACCTTGTCCATCACCGTGCGCCCCTTGGCGATCCCCACGTAGAGGTCGCCGGGGGTCTTCCCCGCCAGGGCCGAGGCCGCCCCGCCGGTCGCCATGTCGAGCAGCGCGCTGGCCCCCACCTCGGCGCTCTTGGGAGGCAGCAGGCGCGTCTCCGCCCGGTAGATCTTCGGCGTCACCAGGCTGTAGATCGCCACCAGCACGGCCAGCCCGAAGGTCATCCAGAAGATGAGCTTCTTTCGCTTCACCAGCACCAGGGCCAGGTCCAGCAGGCTGATCTCGTCGTCATCCGCCAGCCGTGCCTCCCTCGCCTGCCCCTGTCCGTATTCGATTTCCCGCACTTCGCGTTCGTCTTCCGCCATGATCCTGCCCCTAGTCCGAGATATTGTGGATGCTCGCCGCGGAGAGCGCGATCTTGAAGATCACGTCCACCCAGTCGCGGGTGTTGCGCAGCCCCTTGTAGCCCTGCACCTTCTGGGGCACGATGATCGCGTCTCCCGGCTCCAGGGCCCGCACGATGAGCCCATGGCTGTTGTTCGGCTTGCCGAAGGGCCAGCTTCCGCCCGTATCGAGCCGTACCGCCGTGCCGTCCACCTTCAGCAGGTAGATCCGCCCCGGCGAGGCGCTCCGGGTGTAGCCTCCCGCCATGCGGAGGTAGTCGCCCACCCCCAGCCCCGGCTGGTACACGAAGGCCGTGGGGTTCAGCACCGCCCCCATCACCTGCACCGTGTGCGGGTTCGCCGGCACGTACAGCGTGTCGCCCTCTTCCATCTCCAGGTCGAAGGCCGAGCCCTTCATCTTCTCCGGCACGTCTAGCTTCAGGATGACCCGCCCGGCGGCCTTGATGTTCTTCAGCTTGTCGATCAGCTTGCGCTTCTGGTCGGCCTCGAACTGAGTCAGCTTCGCCTCCTCGGCGGTGAGGGCCGCGCTCATCTCGTTGACGCTCACCGAGAGCAGTTCCGTCTCCAGCTCGTCCACCAT
>ENA-ORXD01000552-ORXD01000552.1-sediment-metagenome-genome-assembly--contig:-NODE-552-length-45989-cov-5.013896_pt1 | contig 45989 bp, 45 predicted proteins | sample MGYA00237862_ERZ511471 | MGnify/ENA metagenome assembly ERZ511471 | reverse complement strand
GGTCCCAAAAGGAAATCCGGAAACACCACGCAAAGCGGTACAGATGTTACATGAACAGTATCCTGATGTTATTGTCGACGGTGAGATACAAGCCAATTTTGCCCTGAATAAAAAGATACGAATGGAAAAATTCCCGTTTGCCAAATGGGGCGACAAGCATATCAATACGCTGATTTTTCCTAGTCTTAGCTCAGGAAACATAGCGTATAAATTACTCCAGGAACTCGGTGGTTATGAGATTATCGGCCCTATATTGCTGGGAATCGATAAACCGGTTCACATTATACCGATTGAAAGTTCGGTCCGTGAAATTGTGAACATGTCGACTATTGCCGCACTCGATGCCATTTGCCAGGAAAAATGCGACGACAGTGTACTTGGCAATTAGGTTATTTAACTGCACAAAAAAAGTAAAAAAAGGCTGGAACAGACGCGAATCTGTTTCGGCTTTTTTATTTTGTTTTTACCCAATAAAAATTTCCGGAAACCGGAATTTACTCTCACAACATGGCTGCTTTGAAATTCAACAATTAGTAACTTTACACATTGAAAACCTGGACTTATGAAGACTTTTGTTGATTTACTGACTATATAAACAGACTTATGAAAACAGCCATTATTTTTCGTTCCAAACACGGGACTACCGAAACGGTTTCCCACACCATTGCCAATAAACTGAGCACCGACGAAGTGACGCTGATTGATCTCAAGAAATATCCGGAACCAACCATACAGGATTTCGATCGCGTTGTCATCGGCGGCTCCATTCATGCAGGTGTCGTTCAGAAGCGGGTTAAAACCTTCTGCGAAAAACACATCGACGCATTACAGCAGAAGGAGCTGGGACTATTCATTTGTTGCATGGACCGGGAGTTGCAGGAAAAAGAATTTGGAAATGCCTTCCCGGAAGCACTGAAATCACATGCCAAAGCCACCGGTATCATGGGAGGCGAGTTTGTTTTCGAACGAATGAATTTCCTGGAACGGTTTATTGTGAAGAAAATCTCCAAAAAAGACCATTCCGTTTCCGAGATTGACTACGAAGCCATCGATTCCTTTGTGAGCCGCTTGCAGGGATGAAACAAAGATAGATACGAGCCACGTCCGATTGATTTGATTGTTCTTCTGTTTTCTTTACTGAAAAAAGGATAACTTTAGGTAAATGAACATTTTGAATGTATGTCATTTGCCTAACCACCTAAACTATCAGAACATATGAAAAACATTAGTATTGAAATCAAATGGGCACTTATTTTTGTCATTATCCAACTGTTGTGGATGATGTTGGAACGCGTAGCTGGCCTACACGGTGTAAACATCGACAAACACGCCATGTTCACCAACTTTTTTGCCATTCCGGCCATTGCCGTTTATGTGATTGCACTGCTCGACAAACGTAAAAACCATTACGGCGGATTCATGACATACAAACAGGGATTTATCAGCGGACTTATCATCACAATTATCGTGACCCTTCTTAGTCCGCTTACTCAATACACGGTGAGCACCGTAATTTCGCCCAATTATTTTCAAAATGCCATCGATTATGCCGTGAGTTCAGGAAAACTACCTCAGGATGCAGCGGAAATTTATTACAGTCTGAAAAGCTACATCATCCAGGGATTGATTGGTGTTCCTGTTATGGGAATTATCACCACGGCTATCGTGGCGCTCTTTACACGGAAGAATAATAAGCCGGAGGTGGCTGATGTAGTGTGAGAAGTACGTATAGAGAAATATGAAAAAAGCCCGGTAAACACCGGGCTATGTTATTACTTTTCTATTGCTTTTTGCTTTCGCATTTCCTCAAACTCTTTTACAGACTTTTTAAAATCAGTGCTGTCCTTTATCGGATATTCGAATAGCATCCTGCTCTTCTGGGGATTTTTATTGTAGTAAACAACAAGATATTCTGCTCCTTCCTTTATTTTATTGTATGGGATTTTATATGTATTTGCGTCATATCTGTTCATATATTCGATATTTTTTGCAGTGTATTTAAACTTTATAAAAGGTGGATTTCCAGGCTGATTAACGGTGTTATTCGGAGTAATTACGGTACCGCTTCTCTGACTATATTCAATCAATTTACCTATTGTAAAATCCCCATTACTAATTATAAGTTTTGTTTCGTTCCTGGAAACTCCTTTCAGCAAGAAGAATCCCGCAATACATAGTACCGCAATAATAAACTTTGTCAGTTCCTTCTTTGTAGATTTATTTCTTTTCACTTCGAAATCTTGATTTTTAGCCTATTATTTTTAAAGTAAGCAAGCTTTGTTATCAATCACCAGTTGCTTTCTTCTTCCTCATTTCCTCAAACTCTCTCACATATTGTTTAAAAGAGGTGCTGTCTTTGATTGGATAATCTAGCCTGATAATTGCTTTCTTAGGAGCTTCCATATTATATAATACAAGAAATCTGTCTCCAGATTTGGCTAAAACCGGATTTGTAAATGCAAGTGCTGCTTTTCGAGAATCTTGCATGCAACGAGTATCACCTCCTCTATATTCATGAGAACCGATGATATAACTAAATGATATCGACGACGTAGTTGCATTTGACGCAACCCGTCCCTCAAATACTCCGATTGCAAAACCACCGTGCAAAGCTAAATTTTCTCGTTCTTCATTACTTTTCTTAGAACTCATTTGAACAATGAAAATAACTCCAATAAAAAATATAACTAACAAGGGTAGTAGTAATTTATTCATCCTCATATTATTTAACATGGATATACTCAAGGATAATAGCATCTGGCAAAGTAAAATTAACAAAATATTCTGACCACCATTCGTCGAAGACTGCCAGGTGTTAGGCAACACCTCAACTTTCGAAGGGTTTCATGCGTTTGCATGTTATCAAACAACCTTGCCGGCACTTTTTGATGGCATTTGTCATCTTTCAGCCAACCAGATGGTTGTTATTTTGTTTCAGACTTCAAATCTTATGTAATGAACAATAACGACAATCTCTCCTACTCACGAGAGGAACTGCAGGAAGAAATCAAATACCTGCGCCTTCTATCCGACCGCTTTCAAAACATCCAGGTTGCCAGCACCGAGGTCATCAACCTCGAAGCCATTCTCAATCTTCCGAAAGGAACCGAGCATTTTTTGAGTGATATCCACGGCGAATACGAAACTTTCAGCCATGTACTGGCCAACGCATCGGGTGTGGTCCGCAAGAAAATCGACGATGTTTTTGGCAAGAATATCCGTGAGAAGGATAAGAAAATCCTGGCCACGCTAATTTATTATCCGGAAGAGAAAATGGACCTGGTATTGAAAGAGGAAGAAAATCCGGAAGAGTGGTTTACGGTTACCCTTCGCCGATTGGTGGTGGTCGCCCGCGCTGCCGCATCAAAATACACCCGTTCCAAGGTACGCAAAGCCATGCCGCCCGATTTCGCCTACATCATCGACGAGTTACTGAACGAAAGTGGTGAGGATAAGGAAAAGTACTTCGAAGGAATTATCAGCACCATCATCCGCATCGATCGTGCCGAAGCATTTATCATTGCCATCTGCCGGTTTATTCAGCGACTGCTCATTGACCGTCTGCATGTCATCGGCGATATTTTCGACCGGGGACCATCACCCGAAAAAGTGATGGACCGCATCATGAATTACCATTCGGTCGATATTCAATGGGGAAACCATGATATGCTGTGGATGGGTGGCGCTTCAGGGAACCGTGCCCTGATCGCGAACATGATTAGGATTTCGCTCCGGTACAACAACATCGATACGCTGGAAGATGCCTATGGAATCAATATGATGCCACTGGCGACGCTGGCGATCCATTCGTACGACAATGACCCTTGCGAGCAGTTTGTTCCGCTGGTGGTGGAAAAAGGGAAAGACAAAGACCTGGTGAAGAAAATGCACAAGGCCATTTCCATTATTCAGTTTAAGCTGGAAGGACAAATCATTGAGCGCAATCCGCATTTTGACATGCGCGACCGCCTGTTGCTCGATAAAATCGACTACGAAAAAGGAACCATCAAGATCGGCAGTAAAACCTACGAACTGCTCGATAAGAATTTTCCGACCATCGACCCGAAGAATCCATACAAACTGAACGAGGAGGAAACAGCTGTAATCGACAAACTGGCCAACAGCATCAAAAACAGCAGCCGCTTGCAGAAGCACATCGCATTTTTGGTGTCTCATGGTAGCATGTACCTCACCTTTAACGAAAACCTGATGTACCATGGTTGCATTCCCATGACAAAGAAAGGTGATTTTGCTTCGTTGGAAATCGAAGGGACGGCATACTCGGGCAAAGCACTTTGCGACCACTTCGACCGGATGACCCGTAAGGCATACCAGTTCCGTTTTCAACGCAAGTACGAACCCATTAGCGATTACATGTGGTATCTCTGGTGTGGCGCGTCCTCTCCCCTTTTCGGGAAAACGAAAATGGCGACATTCGAACGTTATTTCCTAACAGAGAATGAGACGCACGCCGAAGGAAAGAATCCCTATTATACCTTGGTTTATGATGATGAGAAGTACTGCGACAAAATATTGAATGAGTTCGGTATCGGTGGACCTCATTCACATATCATCAACGGGCATGTTCCGGTTCAGGTAAAAAAAGGCGAAACACCTATTAAAGCCGGAGGCAAACTCTTCGTCATCGATGGTGGCATGTCAAAACCTTACCAAAAGGTAACCGGGGTTTCCGGCTATACCCTCATCTATAACTCATACGGACTGGTGCTGGTGGAGCACGAACATTTCGACTCAAGGCAAATTGCCATACTGGAAGAGAAAGATATTATCTCCAAGCGCATCTACATTGAAGCGAGTGCTCAGCGCATGCGGGTAAGAGAAACCGATATCGGTAAGAGCATCATGGCACAAATCGAAGACTTGAACAAACTCCTGGCTGCTTTTAAACGTGGTTTGATTAAGGAAAGATTCTGACAAAAATAATGGAGGCTGGCGGGCCTCCCGTTAACGTGTGAATACTTATATATTTGGGGGCTTTGCCCCCTTTTTATGCATCCATTTTGTGGAAGTCCTTCAGACTTCTTTCTTCTTTCTCGGCCTTATAACTGGGGGCGTTGCCCCCAGCTTTGGAATTTCAGGCTTCCAGCCTGTTTCTTCTTCCCGAAAAGCCGGATAACAATTCATCACCCCAAATAAAATTGGGGGCAGATAAGCCAGCCTTTTCGAACAAGCCCGAAGTGGGTTGAATCATTATATGTCCCATCGATTTTTTTCATTCAACTCCTTCCGGAGTTGTGTTTTTCTGTTTTTCCCATCCACCGGTGTTACCGGTGGTGATGAATATTCAATCCCATTCGGGATCTTATACACTGACGGTATTTTCACGAGAATCATCCCAATAAGCCTGAAGGGCTCACATTCCAGAACTTGGGGCAACGCCTCAAGAGAACAAATCAATCAGAATCCCCCAGCCTGAAGGGCTGGAACAAAATACGGTTAATACCAGGTCTTTCACTCTCCCAGTAATTGCCTAAAGAAAGGTACCAGTTCATCAGCCATCTTCGCCTGGTCGTCCTTGTCGGGATGACCACCACAACCATGGCCCTGAATATCGTGAAATTCGAAAATCCGGATGGGGTTGGCCACCGGTTGTTCGTTGAAATGATTGGCTACCTTGTTCAGGCAATCCATTAACACTGCATTCTTTGTTGAATCCAGAATCGGGCTGTTGAGCAGGGCTACCTGTACGTCGGGATAGTATTTGTAAATCGTGTCGACGAAGGAGATGTAGTGGCTGACGAACATTTCCGGACTGAATGGTTTCCGCGTGTGGATGCTGTCACCGTCCGACATATCGTTCGTGCCCAGGCAAATGCTCACCACGTCGGGACGGAAGCGCGAGAAATCCCATCGTTGGGTGCTGTCGGTATTCAGGTAGCGATTGCCATACACTTGCGGCATTGACGGTCCGTTCATGTTCCAGGTGCGGTAAATCCCGATACCGGAAACCGAACTCAGCATAAACTGTGTATTCAACGCACGCGCCACTCTCGGGCCATAAGCCCAGTAGGAATTGTGTTGATCCTGGTACTCACCGCTGCCGCATGGAATCAGTTTCCAGTCGATGCCCACGCCGCAGGTAATGGAGTTGCCGATGAATTCGATTTTCTTTTCGGGAAGCGCCGGTGGAAGCAGCAAATTATCTACTTCAGCACCGCCGAAGATGATATCTCCAATCATCGATTCGGTCGATTTATAGACCGTCACTGTATGCTCTTTTGCCTTACCCGTTACCGGAATATGGTACCACGTAGCGGTATCGGAGGCTATCTTCATTTTGGTCAGGTAAACACTGTCGACGGCAATGGACACATAGTTGTAATCCGAGCCGTTTTTCCCGATTTTCAATGATACTTTACAGGAATCGCCGGTGAAACGAAGCGTAACCGACGATGCCGAACCGATCAGTACCACATCGCCGTCACTCAGCCGGTCGGTCCTTCCCGCGTATTGGAAATTTTCGTTATCAGGAGTAAAAATCTTCAGGGTATGCTGCTGGCATCCGCCGGAAAAAACTGCTAAAGCCATCATCAACAGGATTGTTGCCGTTTGTCTCATCGAAAATCGTTTTTATGTTGTCATTCGTACAAAAAGGTGGTCTAAAATAGGGAAAATATTGGTTCGGTGAGTGGAGAAACATGTTGTTCTAACAAAAGAAAGCGGCTGTTAACGGTAAACTAAAGACTCAACTTAACGACTTTTCATGTTCAATAATCCCAGCTACTACGCTTTAATCCTCATATATTGCTCTTATTACATCAGCTTTGGTACCCATTTGTTTTCGTAACAACGTTCCGTCGCTATTGTATATGACAATTGGGAAATGAGCCTTATCGCTAATATTACACTCCATCTTCAGAACACCATTTTCCCAAAACATCTGACACTTGCCGGAAGGGATGCCATCTATATAGTTGACTATACTTTTTATCTTTCCATTGGAAAAATACTCTGTCCACTTCCCAATTTTCCGATTGTTCTTATAGGCTCCAACACATTCAATAATCGGAAAATACTTCCGATCTTCATCCGGAGTTAAAAGATAATAATCTCTCTTGATTTTGGGAACCTTAATAGCAACGCGTTCTGTCACCACATTAAATGGAATCTTAAATTCCCGCCACATTCCCTGCTTTTGCCCTAATGAATTGACTGTATTCGATGTAATAGTCTGTGATTCTGCCTTTATTGAGTAAGAAAGAAGGAATAAAAGTGATGCAAAAACAATTTTATATTTCATCATTTGCCTGATTTTGCCGGTTTTAATTTCCTTGGTTCTTTTTGAGTTCCCCTTGAGGTTCGTTGTTATGTTTTGATATGCTTTTAGAGCCTTCTCATTTGAGCTGAAAAGGCCTACTCTTCTTCATCATAATAAGACTGTCGCCAACGATATTAAAATACCATCCTTCCGGATACCATACGTTGGTGCATCTTTGAGGAAGGTTATCAAAACTTTCATCACGATAAGCATTCAACTTTGACGGTTCATAAAGTCCGTAACCATCACTTTCTTTACGGTCATAAAATACAACAAGCCGATTATTAAATGAAAGCACTCCTTTGATCTCCATCGGATTTGGATCAACCTCTGCCCCCGGTTTAACTGGGACGAGAGGACTAGGAAGTCCTAAGTAAGCACTAATCCACAAACCAACAGAATCATTGTTATTAACGAAATATACTTCATATAAAGGCTTTGCGTTGCACTCATTGGGTATGGAATCGAATGCATTCATGTAATTCTCAATTACCTCTTTTAATTGAGAACTGACAGTGCCATCCTCTCCTTTGCTTATCGTAGAACTCATCAGGAAGAACAGACTAAACAGTACAACAAATAATATGATTCTCATTATTGCTTGTTTTTGCATACCTACTACTTCTTTCCTTTCCCCATAATGCCGCCTACTATAAGATAGATGCCCATTAAAAGTAATACAGATTCCAAACCAAAATAGAAATAATATCTATCAGGACTGACTCTCTCTTGAATAACACTGTATTCTCCAGGTATATAATATACCCTAATAGAATCTCCCACTGCATATCCTCTTTGATCAAATGAACCAGCATTTAGAACTTCTCCATTAATACGCACACTAACAGTACCATTTTTAAATATATTTCCATAAAACCCAACAATTGGAGCTTGAACAACCCTCCCATTTACTCTAATATTCCTATCTATAGCGGTAAAATGAATAGAAATGAGAAAACCGAGTAGAGCGATAATCCCAACAAAAATCGCCTTCCAATTTGCTTTCATTTCTCTGTTTGATTCTTTATCGTCCATTTTCTTGCTTTATTTTCTGGAGTAGTCAAAAATCTCTTTTCTAATTGCCGGCTCCTTCACATAAAAACTCAGAGATGGCAACGTCTTTATATTTACTTCCCTTATAAACCGATACAATTTCAAATTTTAAAACATCGCCCTCCTTGATTTCGTAGGGAGCATTCATGTATTTTTTAAATCTCCTATTAACAAAGTATTTGCCAATATCAAAAGTCTGAAATTGCCACGTATCCTTTAGCAAAACATAACAGATTGGTGTGTTATTGTAATATACCTTAAGCATTTTAACTCTTGAATTCTCCTGCCATATCTTCAATGATTTACAATACCCGTTAAATACATTACAAATGCCATAAAACTGGTAGGCGCCGGCATAAGCCGTGTTTTCCGGAAAGTTAAATGTAAATTCCAGGCAGTCCCCGATTCCATTCTTTCCAACCCAGGCGGTATTCAAATCATAATCTTCAATATTCTTCACCCCATAGGTAATATCCCCGGCCGGATTTAAAACAGAAGAAGCTTTAGGGTCACCGATGGGCATTGACCAGTCGCCCCAACCTTCATATGTTTTATATTCATTTAAAGTATTGTATCTATAATTCGGGTTAGTCACAATATTTGACTGAATGGTATCAAGAACAACGGCCTGAACGGATGTTGTAATCAGCAACAACATAACGAAACCTAAAAGTCTCACTGGGTATGTACATCTCATCGCTAGTCTTTCATTTGTTGGGTGTGGGCATAAACTTACTACATTTTTCTTCCATCCCGAATAATTATAACATGCTTTAAAATCAATCCTTCAACTCATTTCCGGAAGTATTAATCTATCTGAACCCATTCTAAATTAATTCTAATTTTCAATTCATTATAAAAGATACCCACAACTCTTTATTTGTGGTGAACGGTCGTTTTTTGATGGTGAACGTATCAATCTGTGTGGTGAACGGCAAAATTGGCCATTTTCCACTCCTCAAAATAGTAGCCATAAATGGAGATGCTACGATATTTAGGCTTGGATTTTTTTACATTCTATTTTAAATTAGATAGCCAGCGAGACAATTACAGGACATTCAGCCAGCAAAACAGATATTAACCTACATACTTCAAGTTAATTGAAACAAAAGACAACTATACCACTTGTCATGCTAGCCCCTCCCCACTCCATCCCGATGGTTCGACACGGTTGGGTTCATAGCGCCGACAAACCATTGTTTAACTAAATCGATTCATTATGAGTAATTCAGAAGATTTCAATGCGCTTATTGACGCTATTAATGCGATTCCCGAAGACCAGATTCGCATTCCGGCTATCCCGGTTAATGTTTATCTGCAAGAGGCAGAAGATTTGTATCACTGGTGTAAAGATGATGCCGCCGAACTGGCGAAAGGCGGTATTACCGCCGAAATGATTGAAGAGTTGCCGGTGCGTACCGGTGCCTGCCGCGAAGCACAGTCGTTATGGTTTAAAGACCATTACACCAGCAAGGAAGCAAAGAAATTATGGGACGAGCAGTCACCCGCGGCCTACGATCTGCGCGACCAGCTGTTACACGATTTTCGCTTTGCGTTCCGGAACGATACCCAGTTACTGGGGCGGATAGCCGAAATTACCGATGGTACCGGCCATGCCGATATGATCCAGGACCTGAATGACCTCGCTGTGTTAGGACGTGAAAATCCCAACCCACTTGCTGCAATCAATTTTGACATAACGATGCTCGATACGGCTGCCCAAACAGCCGATTCGATGGCCGAACTGCTGGCACAGTCCAACGGAGACCAACAGGAAGGCAATCCGGCCAAAATCATCCGCGACCGCGCCTACACCCACCTGAAACAACTGGTCGATGATATCCGTGCCTGCGGCAAGTACGTTTTCTGGAAAAAGCCGGAGAAATTAGTTGGGTACAGTAGTCATTATTACCGGGTAAATAACCGGAAAATCAGTTCCGTGCCAAGTGAAGAATCTTCGGCAGAATAATTGAAAAATACAGGTGCATGTTCCGGCTTTCCTGCAGGCTACGAAGCCCCGCCTGTAAGGTTTCATTGCAATTCAGTAGCCTCAACACCCTTTCCTGTTGAACAGGAAAGGGTGTACTGGTAACAGGAAAGGTCATCACCCCAACAGGAAGGGTACCAAAGACAACAGGACGACATAAAAGCCAACAGGAAAGAGAAAGGATGTAACAGGAAACCCTTCGAGAACCACAGGATAACAAATCAGGAAAACAGGAGGCAAAAAAGGGAGCCAGGTAAATATCAGTAATCACTAAAAAATTTGACTATGGATTCGTACTATGTAAACAAGAATGCGCAAGCCAATGGTGACCATGAAGTTCACAAATATGGATGCAGCTATTTGCCCGAAGCGGCTAACAGAGAATACCTGGGCGAATTTTCCAACTGCGACGATGCTGTAAAGGAAGCGAAGAAAACGTATCCTCAATCAAACGGATGTTATTATTGCTCCCGACCTTGTCATACGAGTTGATAAGATAAGATGAGTAGAAGCCCTTCAGGCTCCGTTCTCATATCACCACTCTTTGTCTAGGGGCGTTACCCCTAGCTTTGGTTTCTCAGACTTTCAGCCTGTTTCGGACGCCAACCGACAATCAGATTCCAGACATCAATATTAAATGAACAACGCGCCAATATCAACCACCGGTGTTTGGCACAATACAATTGAGAAGATGAACACGCTACCAATAAAAGAGCCTGAAGGGCTCACATTCCAAAACTTGGGGCATCGCCCCAAGAGAACGAACCTACTGAAATCCCCAGCCTGTAGGGCTGGCACTATGGTATGCAGTTCAATAACATCGAATATGGGTTGAAGCCCTTCAGGCTTCGTTTCCTCTCACCACTCTTTGTCTAGGGGGCGTTGCCCCTAGCTTTAGAGTGCCAGGCTTGCAGCCTGTTTTTGACACATACCCTGTTCGAGCTTAGCCATGAAAAAATGAATAAGGCATCAATATCAAACATCAAGTTACACCACAATAGAAGTGAAGGATGGAGAAATCAATCAATTCCCGAGCCTGAAGGGCTCGCATTCCAAAACTTGGGGCAACGCCCCAAGAGAACGAACCTTCCGGTGATACACCCAGCCTGAAGGGCTGGAACCAGTTCCCTTCGGTACCATAATCATCAATGAACAGAAGAGTAATAAAAGGATTGCGTCGTTCGTAAAAACAAATAAATAAAAGAACAACATCCTTGGTTCACAGGCCCAAAAATGCCTTCAAAATGCTACCTTTAAGGTCAATTATTTATTTGATCGATGAAGTTTACTTCAAAGTTTCATGGCGGCATAAAAGCCCTGGTTGATATTGCTCTGTATGACGAAGGGGAGGGTGTACTACTAAAAGATATTGCCCAAAGAAACTACTTGTCCATACGGTTTTTGGATCAGATTGCTGCCGCCCTAAAAAAGAACCAGTTAATATTTAAGAATAAGGGCTACAGAACAGGATACAGACTATCCAAAGACCCCAATTCGATTAGTTTGTATGATGTTTACATTGCTTTCGAGGGCAAGTTGGATGTTTACCATTGCATTGACGAAGCAACACCCTGCCCTGTTTCATCATCGTGTGCGACTCATTTCACGCTTGAAAATCTGAATAAAGAAGTAATTGTATTGTTGCGCAACCAAACCATTGGCGAAGTGTGCCAACTGCAGGCCCGGTTAAATGGTGAAGTTGATTTGTAATACACCAGGCAATACGATTATAAATCAATCCTAAGTGTGATTTATATTCTCTTCTCCGCTTTTTCTTAATTCTCCATTACCTCCCCCTCCGAAAAAGGGGTTGGTCTAGGCAATTCGAAAAAAATATCCCATCTTGGGAAACGTTTTTCACGAATTAATCAATAACAATAACCTTTCTCTAACGATTAGCGATGAATCGACTTCAATCTGTCATCGGAGGGATGATTTTCATTTTCGGCCTGACCGGTCTGGTACAGGCACAGCCGGCATCGAACTATGACCAACACAAGGCGTTCGACCCAACATTCATGAGCCAACCCGGCACTGCTTTTCGTGGCGGTAGTGGTGCACCCGGACCATTATACTGGCAAAACCGGGCCGACTACAACCTGGCCGCCATGCTGGACACAACGCAACACCAGATTTCCGGCACCTCGGAAATTCATTATACCAACAACAGTCCTGATGCCTTGCATTACCTTTGGCTGCAGGTGGAACTGAACCTTTTCAAGAAAGGTTCGCGGGGAAGCTATTCTGCTAATGTACCCACGACAGCCGGTGGTATCGATATTCAATCGGTAGAGGTTACCCAGGATGGGAAAACCTATGCAGCCGATCATGTGATAACCGATACCCGGATGCAGGTTCGCCTTCAACAACCCGTAAAACCAGATGGTGGTAAGATAACGGTGACCGTCAAATATGCATTCCACATCACAAAAGACCAGTTCCGTCTGGCGATGATGGAATCGAAAAACGGTGCGATTTATGACGTGGCCCAATGGTATCCGCGCATGTGTGTTTATGATGATGTGCGGGGTTGGAATACCCTTCCCTACCAGGGTGCCGGTGAGTTTTACTGTGAATACGGTGACTTCGATTACAAAGTGACGGTTCCGGCCAGCATGATTGTAGCGGGTGCAGGTGTCCTGCAAAACCCGGAAGATGTTCTGACAAAAACCGAAATCGAGCGAATGGACAAGGCCCGCCAAAGTGACAAGACAACATACATTATCAAACCGGAAGAAGTAGGAAAACCCGAAACACGCCCGGTGCAAAGCGGCATGCTAACGTGGCATTTTAAAATGGAAGACAGCCGCGATGTATCGTGGGCTGCATCGAAAGCATTTGTATGGGACGCTGCTAAAGCCAATCTGCCGGAAGGCAAAACCGCTTTAGCCATGTCGGTTTACCCGAAAGAGAGTATGGGAGACAGTGCCTGGAGCCGCTCCACCGAATACCTGAAACATAGCATCGAGTCTTTTTCGGCTGACTGGTATCCTTATCCTTACCCCGTTGCCACAAATGTGGGCGGACCGGTGGGTGGCATGGAGTACCCCGGCATCATTTTCTGCAAATGGAGCATCAACAAACCGAAGGTGATGTACTTTGTCACCGCTCATGAAATCGGGCACAACTGGTTCCCCATGCTGGTAGGTTCCGATGAACGCCGATTCGGTTTCATGGACGAAGGCCTGAACACCTTCATCGATATCTATGCACAGGACAAGTTCAACCACGGCGAGTTTGGTCCGAAACGGGACGGTGAATTCGATCCGGAAGGAAAAAATCCGGCACGCGATATTGTTCCGTTCATGACCAATGATGATACCGAAGCCATCATGAATTTCTCTGATGTGATGTTGCAGAAGAACGGACACATGCTCAACTATTACAAAACATCGTTGGGCCTGGTGCTGCTGCGTGAGTATATCCTGGGACACGACCGTTTTGATTATGCTTTCCGGACCTATATCGACCGCTGGGCATATAAGCATCCTACTCCGGAGGACTTCTTCCGGACCATAGATGATGCTGCCGGTGAAGATTTGGGATGGTTTTGGAATGAGTGGTTCTATCAAAAATGGACATTGGATCAGGCAGTGACCGGTGTACATTATGCCAACGGTCAGCCGGAAAAAGGTTCCCTCATAACCCTGAACAATAATGAGCAGATGGTGATGCCAACAACTGTAAAAGTGGTGGAAAGCAACGGAAAGACCGGAGAAGTAAAGCTTCCGGTTGAAATCTGGCAACGGGGCAGTACTTACCTGATGAAATATGCATCCACTTCTCCCATCGACTCGGTGATTGTTGACCCGAACAAACAACTTCCGGACGTGAATCCGAAGAATAATGTATGGACAGCTGAAACAAAACTGACCGGAAGATAAATCTGTGATAAACGCATTATAAATGATAAGCCGGCCAATATTGCCGGCTTTTTTGTTCTTACAAACCACAAAAACAGGATCTTTATATCAGGATATATCTCAAGCATGCAAAGTTATGAACAGTGCTGCTTACACCTTCTCTTACTACATTTCGGAACAACGCATATAGGTGTTCCAATGCCGGAAAGCGTTATTTTCCGGTGAATTCGCCCCCTTCGTCCCCACAATAGTTTACCGGACACTTGCCATTTTCCGGCGTTTAACCTCTACGATGTTCATAAGATGCCAATGATTCCGCATGATTGGGTGACCAAATTTTTTGTAATTTATCTCAAGGAATAAAAGGACAGATTTTAAGAACCATTTAGGAGCCATGATCCGGATGAACGGGAAAGACATTAGTTTGTCTGTTCCCGGACATCCATGCAAAGACATTACATGTGCCACCAGCAATCGTACCTGAATCCAAACGCAACCGTGATGAAAAGAACAGATACTATTACCGGCAACCCATCCGACCAACCAAGCGCACTAAGTTGGTTCGTTATTTTGGTACTGCTGTTTACCTTTGTTTTCAATCTTATCACATTAACAGGATGGATAATTGGCCTGGATTTGATTACCCGGTGGAATACGAATTATATCCCGATGGCACCAAGCACTGCTGTATCTTTTATCTTTTTGGTTGTGGCTGTCTTTCTCATGCAATCCCGGTTTAACCGGAAATATATTTTACCGGCAAAAATCCTGACTTTGATAACCGGAATCGCATCATTACTGGTATTGGTGCATTCGTTGACAGGTTTAGCCATTGATTTTGAAAAAATATTTGTTGCCCATCCAACCGAATTCCATGGGCTGGAAACTGCCCGAATGTCACCGGCGACAGCCCTGATTTTTCTTATCATGGCAACGGTCCTTTTGTTGTACCTCTCTTCTTCCGAAAAGGTTCGATCCACCGCTACCATCATACTTTCTTTGAGCCTGGTGATTATCATTGTGTTCGACTTGGGTTATCTGCTGGGCTCTCCGTTGTTGTACGGAAAAAATATCATTCCACCGGCCATCAATACGATGGGATCTTTTACGTTGTTGTCTGTTGGTATACTCTTTCACTTCGGCTATTACCATTTTCCAGTGAGGTTATTCATTGGTTCTTCCTTACATGCTCGGTTATTACGTTCGTTTCTGCCTCCTGCAATTATTGTGTTATTAATCACCGGTATCATCGAGTCGCGAATGTTCTGGCTTAGCGATAAACAGGTGATTCTCTCTGCCTTAGTCAATATAATTGCCATAATTGTACTGGGCTTTATTATCATGCGTATTGCGGGTATCATTGGAAAAGACATCGATCGGGTATTCGACTACCGGATGAAAGCAGAATCTGATTTGCGCGAAAGTGAAGAACGCTTCCGTAAATCCATCGATGAAGCGCCTTTTCCGGCCATTATTCATGCCGATAATGGCAAAATCATATCCTTCAACAAAGCATTCACCGAGTTGACAGGTTACAACATTGGTGATCTTCCGACCATGGAAACCTGGATTGAAAAGTCGGACCAAAATTACCAGGATAAGATAAGAAAACACATCCATGCACTATATCAACTGGAACAACGGATCGACGAAGGCGAATTCCCTATCTATACCAGGGATGGAAAATTACTGACATGGGATTTTAGTACAGCTCCTTTGGGAAAACAATCCGATGGGACCCGGCTCGTCATCAGTATGGCGAAGGATATAACCGAGCGAAAAGAAGCCGACCGGTTGCTACACGAAAAAGAGCAATGGTTGAAAGAATCACAGCGAATCGGACGAATTGGGTCGTACAACATTAATTTACGGGATCGGACCTGGACCTCATCCGAGATTTTTGATGAAATATTCGGGATCGACCAAACAATGGATAAGAACATGGACAATTGGCTGAGACTGATCCATCCCGACCAACTCCAGGAGCTGCAAAGCTACTTCGCTGATATTGTTGAAAGCAGGGAATCCTTCAATAAAGAATACAAAATAAACCGGCAAAGTACCGGTGAAGAGCGATGGATTTGGAGTCACGGCGAAGTGAATTTTTCAGATTCCGGTGAACCGCTGATGATGATTGGAACCATTCAGGATATTACCGAAAGGAAATACAGCGAATACCAGATTGAGAAATCACTTTCTCTTGTCAAAGCAACGCTGGAATCAACGGCTGATGGGATTCTCGTAGTCAACACCGAAGGGAAAATCATGGAGTATAACCGGAAATTCACAGAAATGTGGAAAATTCCGGAACATATACTGACCACTCACAGTGATGAAAAAGCCATTAATTATATTCTGGATCAACTGAAGGAACCGGATTTGTTTGTCAATAAGGTAATGGAACTATATGCAAATCCGGAAGCGACTTCATTCGACACCCTGAAATTTACTGATGGGCGCATTTTTGAACGTTACTCAAAGCCTCTTCAAATGAATAATGACGGCGTAGGGAGGGTGTGGAGCTTTCGCGATGTTACCGAACGAAAAATGATGGAACACAATCTGAAAGAGACCCAGCTCTTGCTGAAATCGACGATTGAAAGTGCCGGGGACATCATTATTCTGGCAATTGATTCATCCTATCGCTACCTGAACTTCAATCATGCTCATTGGCTAAACATGAAACTGGTTTATAATGTAGAAATTGCCGTGGGAATGAATTTATGGGAATGCATCCGGTCTGATGAAGACATTCAAAACCTGAAAGCAAATTATGACAGGGCACTCCGGGGAGAATCGCATTCGCAAATTGAAAAATATGGCGATGGTGAGGGCCGATTCTATGAAACATTCTACAACCCCATTGTGAACGAAAAAAATGAAATTATCGGGGCGACAGCCTTTTCCATTAATATCACTGACAGAAAAAAGGCTGAAGCCGAACTCATCCAGGCTAAAGAACTGGCAGAAGAGAATAACCGACTAAAAACCGCTTTTTTGCATAACATTTCGCATGAAATCCGAACTCCCATGAATGCCATTATCGGCTTTTCAGAACTTTTGTGCGATGAAGAGATCAGCCGGGAGGAACGAGGCAAGTACGCTAAAATCATTTCTCAATCGGGTGATCAACTTCTTTCCATTATCACCGACATCATTAACATAGCCACCATAGAGTCGGGCCAGGTAAAAATCAACCAACACCAGGTGAATTTGAACCGGGTAATAAACAATATCCTGATGCAATTTCAGATGACGGCCGACCAGAAACAAATCGAATTACGTCAAAGCACCCCAATAGAATTACGCAATATTATCCTGGTGACCGATGAAATTAAACTCATTCAGATGTTAACAAACCTGGTTGGAAATGCATTGAAGTTTACCCAAAGAGGCTATGTTGATTTTAGTTACCGGCTGAATGGAATGTATGTGGAATTTCACATAGAGGATACAGGAAATGGCATTCCCGAAGAACAACAGGAAATAATATTTGAGCGGTTTCGACAAGCTGACAGCACCATCTCAAAGGAATTTGGCGGGGCTGGCCTAGGACTGGCTATATCGAAGGCATACATTGAACTGTTAGGCGGTCGGATTTGGTTGAAATCGGAACCCGGAAAGGGCTCTGTGTTTACATTTACTATTCCTTATATTCATCCTGATATCCTCAAAAAGGATGAAACTCCGGAAATCACAGAGGAACCTCTGGAAGCTCATACCATTCTCGTAGCCGATGACGAAGAATACAGATTTCTATTGTTGAAGTCGATGTTGCCGGAATATCGTTTGATTCATGCGCAGAACGAAAATGAGGCACTTCATATCTTTCAGGCAAATCCTACTATCGACCTGGTACTTATCGATATAGAGTTAACCGAAAACAATGGAAGCAAAATAACTAAAAAGATAAAGGCCTTCCGTCCTGAAGTTCCTGTACTTGCCCTTATGACGTATATAAAAAAGGGCAGCGCAAATATGTCCATGACAAAAGTATTTGATGATTTTTTGCCCCGCCACTTCAAAAAGGAGGATATTAAAAGCCTATTGGAGAAATTCATCAAATCATAGCCGCGTTAGTTTAGGAATCCACCGTATTCTTCAAAGGAGCTGGCGTTTTCACAAACTGAGCAAAAACCAGAGAGCTAAGCGCAATACCAGCTCCGGCAATGAATGGAATCCGCCAGTTATACATCCATAGCAAACCGCCGAAAACAGGAATAACAACCGCCATGATGTGATTAATGGTAAATCCGACGGCCATAGAAGGCGCTATGTCTTTCGGATCGGCCTTCTTCTGGAAATAGGTATTAATGGCAATGGAGAAACTGAAAAATAGGTTGTCGACCAGATACATGGCTGTTGCCACATTCTTGTCCTCAATCAATCCATAACCCAGAAAAACCAAAAACAGACTGGCATATTCAACGGTGAGCATGGTCCGTTCACCAAAACGATGAATAGCTTTGGCTACCTGCGGGCTCAGAAAGAAAGTCATGATGTTGTTCAGAACAAACAAAATGGTGATGTGCTGCACCGAAAAACCATACTTCTCAACCAACAGGAAAATGGCAAACACCACAAATATTTGCCGACGGGCTCCCGCTAAAAAATTCAGGGTGTAAAATAGCCAGTACTTTTTCCGGAGAATCAATCTTCGCTGCTGCGGAGGTTTGGTCTTGTCAACCGGATCACGCGTAAGCGCAAACATACCTGCAATAATGAGGATTCCGCCAAAAAGATAAAACAGGTCCTGCATCGGAAAGTAACGACTTATCACCCAAATAACCGCGCCTACCGTAATATTGGTGAGCGCTCCGTAACTTTTAAAGCTGGCCAGGACCCGGGGTATGCGCGTGTGATCGAAATACTGCAGACTGAGGGACTGATTGGTGGTTTCGAAAAAATGGAATCCTACCGACATCACTACCGTAGTAAAAACAAGCCCACCAAAGGAAGGAAATACACCAGCCAGCAAAACACCAGCTCCAAGCATGATAATGGAAAGAGCCGCAAACCGATGTTCCTTGATGACCAATAAAAGATAAATCACAAAAAAGGTCAGAAAACCAGGAATCTCGCGTACCGACTGTACAATCCCAATTTGGAAGCCATTCACACCAACCACATCCACCGCATAATTATTAAACAGCGTTCTCCATCCCTGAAAACCAATGGCCGACGATATAACCAATAAAAGCAAATACCGGTACATCGGGTTTTCACGGTAAGTTCGGTAAGTATTCATCGTTTCTGAGTTAGATTAAGACGACAAAAGTAACAAATTGAGTTTCCCATCAGATTGATTTTATATCAATACGAAAAATGACTCCTTAATATTTACTTAAAATCCGTCTGATCTGATCGACAAAATCAGGTATAACTAACTGGTATTTTTGCGACTACATCACCAGCATTTATTGACCTTTTAAAAATTTCAGGTTGTGTGACTAAAGTTACTGAAGGAAGGCATTCACAAACCTTTCTTTGTAGCGTCATTCAAGGTTACATACATGATAGGTTTTTTTAAAAGCTATCGATTAAGAATTCTCTTTATCATTCTTGGAGGAATTGCCGGGTACCTTTACTGGTCCCAAATCGGATGTGCCTCAGGCACCTGTCCGATTACTTCGAACTGGTATACAAGCAGTGGTTACGGTATTTTGCTTGGCTGGTTACTTGGTGATTCCTTCAGAGTGAAAAGGAAGCAGAACGAAACGAATGCAACGAACTAGCCAGATATCCGTACTGATGGTCATTTTCCTTTCCCTGATGGTTTCGTGCAACCAGGCAGGAAATGGCAACCAGTCCAATATGGCAGACAAAGGTAATGAGAAGAATTTGGTGGTTGTGAAGGATATGAGCAAGTTCACTGAAATAATAAACGGGGATACTCCCGTACTCGTTGATTTTTATGCTGATTGGTGTGCTCCATGCAAAATGATGGCACCGATTCTCGAGCAACTCTCAAAAGAAATGCAGGGATCAGTCAGAGTGGTAAAAGTAAACGTGGACAACAACCGGGAAGCAGCCATGCAATATGGCATACGAAATATACCTACCATGCTCCTGTTTCGCAACGGACAAATCAAATGGCAGGGGGTCGGCGTAATGCAAGCCGACCAGTTGAAATCAATTATTCAACAGAACAGCTGATATTGGTTATGATTTAGGTTTGGTTAGGGAGAAGGATCGGTGGTCACTCGGCCACCGGCCTCCATCCCGTTTTTCAGAAAGTCCGTAGTAAATTCCAAAAACATTTGACAAAATTCAGACGAATCAATTTGCTTGTAAAAGTGAATAGTGGAACTATATAATAATCAGATGAAGAGCAGCATTTTAGTTAACGAACATTATTGTCCAAAAAACCACCCCTGTCCGGTCGTTAGGGTATGTCCGACAGGAGCCATTTCGCAGAAAACTCCATTTCATGCACCCGAAATCGACCAGGAGAAGTGTGTAAGTTGTGGAAAGTGTATGTATTTCTGCGCATTTGGGGCTTTTCAGCCTGGCAATTGATTTTATCCCAGCTCATAAGTTCATTGTGGTCCCTCTGCCTTTGGGCAGGGGGATTTTTTATTTTCCGCCAATGACCAATTCAAGCACACGGGTAGTTTCATCTGTAATTTTGTAACGGTCGTCGATCCGTTTACCGATAATCCACACCACCTGTTCGCCATTGGTTACCAACCAGGTATTTTCCTTTTCAGGAAGACTCATCTTCTCATCGATGAAAAAGTCACTCAGTTTTTTAAAGCCGTTCATTCCCAGCGGACGAAAGAAATCGCCCTGCTCCCACTTCCTTATTTTCAATGGAAACTGAATTTTATCCAGATCGATGCAAGCCACTTTCGCCGAACGGGGAATCCGAAAATGCTGATCCCGATCCAGTTTTCGTATTTGAATGGATAGTGGTTTTGTCAAATCTTTCAGCCCTTCATCAATATAATAAACCAGTTTTCCCTTGCCGGGAAGTTGGGTAATAATCAGGTGATCGCGGTCGCGGACCACCCGGTGAGTAGGTGAAAAGAATTGTTTACCGGGCTCACCTTCGAGAGTTTCCTGAATTTGAGTAACCACTTCACTGTTGAAATGAAAAGGTTTTAAGAACTCAAAAAGATAGGTGTGCATTGGTTCAAGTAACTTCAATTCACTGATGGAAAGATGATATTCCCGTCCCTTTCTGATGGCCACCCGTTCCCAGCATTGCTGAATCTCCTGGAAGTAAATAGTCGAAACATCCTTCAGGTAATGAATGGTTTTCTGTAAACTCTCCCTAAAAGAGGGATTGAGTTCTTCCATCAACGGCAATAACTGATGCCGGATTTTATTTCTCTGGTAATCAAGGCTGCTATTCGACGAATCGTCACGGTATTCCAATTCATGCTCGATGCACCAATTGGCAATCTCTGCGCGTGTGGCAAATAACAACGGACGAACCACTCTCCCATTCTTTGGTTTGATGCCCGTCATCCCCTTTAACCCGGTTCCCCGGGAAAGATTCAGGAAAAAGGTCTCCAGCAAATCGTCACGGTGATGCGCTACTGCTATGACATCGTAATGATTTTCGGCCCGGATTTTCTCGAACCAGTCATAACGTAGCTCACGCGCAGCCATCTCGATTGAATAACCGTGTTCATCGGCGTATTGCTCTGTATCGAATGACTGATGATAGTAACGCCGGCCATATTTCTCAGCTAACCGGGCTACCAGAGCTTCGTCACCATCTGACTCTTCGCCACGCAAATGAAAGTTGCAATGCGCAATTCCCAAAGCATAGCCTGCCTTTTCGAGTAGATCGAGCAAAACGACCGAATCCATTCCACCGCTAACGGCCACCAGAATGGTGTCGCCCGAAGTAAAGAGGTTATGACGTTGAATATAGCTGACCAGTTCGTTTATCATCACTTCAATTTATTCAAAAATACGATAATCCCTCTAATCAAAAGAAAACCGGAAAACGATTTAAAACATTCTCCGGTTTATATCTTACTCTGAAAAATTCATTTACAACTTAAGAACCACCTGTCCCCTGTTCTTCTTGTCCAGTAACCGCTGAATATATGCATCCAATTCGTCAAAGGAAATAAATGTAGCCAGGTCTTCAAGTCCTTCAGGTTTCCAATCATTAGCCAGTTTTTCCCAAACGGCTTTGCGCTGTTCCAGTGGCGTTTGCTGAGTATCCACTCCCAACAGGGAGATATTATTCAGGATAAACGGGTAAACTGTAGTGTTCAATTCGCCGGAACCAATATTTCCACAAGTGGTTACATTGCCTCCGTATTTACATGCTTTAAGCAACGTGGCGAGCGTATTTCCCCCCACCACATCAATGGCGCCTGCCCATTTCGGGCGAATCAATGGCCGCGCAGACTGGTCATCCGTTTCCGATTTATCGATATGCTGATGAGCTCCCAGTTTTTCAATGACTTCATGGCTATCTTCCAAATTCGAAGTAGCAGCAATCACCTCAAAACCTTTCTTTAATAAAATCTTCACAGCCAAACTCCCCACACCACCAGCAGCGCCAGTCACCACAACCGGCCCGTTCGATGGCTTTTGTCCGGCGTCCAGAAGTCTTTTCACCGAAAGGGCGGCCGTTAACCCGGATGTTCCCAGCACCATGCTTTCCGCCAACGTCAATCCATCGGGCAATGGAACAATCCAGTTGGCCGGCACACGAATGTATTCAGCGAAAGCGCCGTCGGTATTCATCCCCAAATCATAGGAAGTGACCGTTACTTTATCGCCTTGCTGATATAATGGCGATGAACTTTCGACCACTACACCAGCCGCATCAATACCGGGCGTATGCGGATAATGTTTTGTCACGCCCCGGTTTCCCGAAGCCGAAAGCGCATCTTTGTAGTTGAGTCCGGCATACTTTACCCGGATGAGTACTTCCCCTTCCGGCAACTCACTAATGGAACGGTTCACCAGTCTCCGGACAAACGTTCCGTTCTCTTCGAATACACGATAAGCTCTAAATGTTGTATCTGTCATTTCAATGTTCCTTTCTTTATTCTCTTTATCATGCTAACAAAAAACAAAGCAGCCCCGTTCAGAGGCTGCTTACATATTTTTATGCACAAAGCAATATTACTTTTCCATTGCCGAAACTTTTTCAACGATCTTCAGAATCACGTGGCAGGCTTTTTCCATCGATTTGGTCGGAATGAATTCGAACTTGCCGTGGAAATTATGGCCACCTCCAAAGATATTCGGACAGGGCAATTCCATGAACGAAAGCCTGGCTCCGTCAGTTCCACCGCGAATCGGCTCAATCTTCGGTGTTACGCCTACCTCATTCATCGCCTCTTCAGCCATGTCGATAATATAAAGAACAGGCTCCACTTTTTCGCGCATGTTGTAATACTGATCTTTCAGCTCCAGCTCAACTGTTCCGTCACCAAACTCGGCATTCACCTTACGCACGATATGCTCCATCTCAGTTTTACGATCTTCGAAACGATCCTTTTTGAAATCACGAATGATATATTCCAGTTCAGTCCGTTCCACGTTTCCGTTAATCGATAACAGGTGATAAAACCCTTCGTAACCTTCGGTGTGTTCGGGCGTTTCGTGGCGCGGCAGCATGCTGATAAACTGGCTGGCAATGCGCATGGAGTTTTTCATTTTATGCTTAGCAGACCCCGGATGAACACTAATTCCATGGACAATTACTTTCGCAAATGCCGCATTGAAATTCTCGTATTGTAATTCACCGATTTCGCCACCATCCATGGTGTACGCAAAATCAGCTCCAAATTTCTTCACATCGAAATAATCAGCTCCCTGACCAATCTCTTCATCAGGTGTAAAACCCACACGGACCTTGCCATGTTTGATTTCAGGATGGCTGACCAGGTATTCCATGGTTGTGACAATTTCCGCTAATCCGGCTTTGTCATCAGCGCCAAGCAGCGTCAAACCGTCTGTTACAATCAGTCGCTGTCCCTGATATTTCTTCAGATCCGGGAATTTTTCAGGCGACATAATGATCTGCTCTTTTTCATTCAAAACAATGTCACCTCCGTCATAATTCTCAATAAACCGCGGATTTACATTCTTCGCGGTAAAGTCTGGGCTGGTATCCATGTGAGCGATGAAACCAACTGTAGGGACTTCTTTCTCAATATTCGACGGCAAAGTCGCCATCACATAACCATTATCATCTAGCACCGCATCTACCAGACCAATGCGCTTCAGCTCTTCAGCCAGTTTCTGCGCAAACGTGATTTGTCCCGGTGTACTGGGAGTAAGTCCGGTTTTTGAATCGGACTGGGTATTTATCTTTACATAACCGATGAAACGGTCGACAACCTGGTTCTCCATTTTTATCATCAAATTTGCAGATTTAAGAGTCCGAATATAGCGAATTTCGCTGAGAGAGAAGTACAAAAAATCGCTGTAAAGTAGTGAAACTGACGAATCTCATTATTTGTCAATCTGATGGAAAAATCAGACACAAAAAAAAGAGTTGCCGAAGCAACTCCTTTTCAATATGGTGATGCAACCAACTTAATAAGCCAGTGCAAATATAACTCTTCTCTTTGATGGTTTCCCGGTGACCATACAGGTACCTTCCTCCTCTTCCCCTTCGAACGGGATACAACGAATGGTCGCTTTGGTTTCTTCCTTGATACGGGTTTCCGTTTCAGAAGTACCGTCCCAGTGGGCAAGAATAAAACCACCTTTGGTTTTCAATACCTCTTTAAATTCATCATATGTATCCACCTTCACGGTATTTTCCTTTCGGAAATTCCATGCTTTTTGGTAGATATTATTCTGAATTTCAGTCAGCAGATCATCCACATACTGATCGATGCTTTCAAGCGATTGCACCGACTTTTCGAGCGTATCGCGACGAGCCACCTCAACCGTTCCGTTTTCCAGGTCACGAGGTCCCATTGCCAGACGGACGGGGACGCCTTTCATTTCATATTCGGCAAACTTCCATCCCGGTCTCTGTGAGTCACGATCGTCATATTTGACACGAATGCCCCTTTTCCTGAGCTTGGCCATAATTTCATCCACTTTGGCCGACACTTCCGCCAGTTGCTCCACGTTCTTGTATATCGGGACAATCACCACCTGGTAAGGTGCCAGGCGTGGAGGAAGAACTAATCCATTATTATCGGAATGAGCCATAATCAGCGCACCTACCAAACGGGTGGAAACGCCCCATGAGGTTGCCCACACATAATCCAGCTTTCCTTCCTTATTGGTGAACTGCACATCAAATGCCTTGGCAAAATTCTGCCCGAGGAAGTGTGAAGTACCTGACTGTAACGCCTTTCCATCCTGCATCAACGCTTCAATAGTGAAGGTTTCCAACGCTCCTGCAAAACGCTCGTTAGCCGATTTTGCTCCCTTGATCACCGGAACTGCCATGAAGTTTTCGGCAAAGTCGGCATATACATTGATCATGCGCTCAGTTTCTTCCAGAGCTTCCTGTTTTGTAGCATGAGCCGTATGGCCTTCCTGCCAAAGGAATTCGGAGGTACGCAGGAACATCCGGGTACGCATTTCCCAACGTACGACATTCGCCCATTGATTGATCAGCAGTGGAAGGTCACGATATGACTGAATCCAGTTTTTATAGGTATTCCAGATAATGGTTTCTGAAGTTGGTCGTACAATCAGCTCTTCTTCCAGTTTCGCATCCGGGTCAACCACTACACCACTTCCATCCGGAGCATTTTTTAATCGGTAATGGGTAACTACGGCACACTCTTTGGCGAATCCTTCCACGTGGTCGGCTTCTTTTGAGAAGAATGATTTGGGAATGAACAACGGAAAATAGGCATTTTCGTGTCCCGTTTCCTTAAACATACGATCCAGCTCAGCCTGCATTTTCTCCCAAATAGCGTAGCCATAAGGCTTGATTACCATACAACCACGAACTGCAGAGTTCTCAGCTAAATCGGCCTTTACAACCAGATCGTTGTACCATTGTGAATAATTTTCTTCCTTTGATGTTAGTTCCTTAGCCATCTTCTATCTTTTGGTATGGAATTTGCTTTATTTGCTGTGAATTTTCAAGCTTACAAAGTAAAGAAATTCTCTAAGAATATTAAATACTTTTGGGAGGACATAATCATGAAATCAAGACTAAAACTGCTTACCGCCATTGCGCTTTTCCTGGGTGGATGTACCACCGGTTCAATGGTATCAAGCGGGTATGTCGACGACATCTATTACTCGCCTGGCGATAACCCGCCCCCCGTAGTGGCACATACTACTGTGACACAACCTACCCGGACCACTCCCCAACGGGAACAAGTGGTTTCCAACATTAATGAATCGGCCAGCGGCAAAACGGTTGACAACTACGTATTAAAAGATGGTACTTCCCGTTCATACGGAAATGTGGACGAGTATTATTATAACGATCAGCCCGATTATGCTGACACCACCTACTACTACGATGATGATTCTGTAAAGTATGTTATCAATAACTACTACGAGCCCAGCGATAACATGAGCTACAGTTCACGAATCCGCCGTTTCCAAGATCCTTACTTCTATGATCCCTACTGGGATTCATACATGTGGGATCCTTATTATTACGGGCCTTCCTGGAGATTGAGCATGAGCTGGGGCTTCGGATGGGGACACAGTTGGTATGATCCATGGTATTACGGCGGCTGGGGATATCCTTACTACAGTTATGGGTATAGTCCCTGGTATTATGGTGGTTGGGGTTACCCATACTACGGTTACTACGGTGGTTGGGGTTATCCTTCATACGGCTGGGGAGGATCGATTGTCGTAAATCCGGTTGATCGTTACCATGGAAGAAGAAATTATACTGGCCGCCAAGGTGGTTCCAATGCAATCAATTACGGAGGAAGCAGCATCAACCGCGGGCAGGCTTTAGGGCGTTCAATCCCTGTTAGTTCTTCCCGGTCATCTGCTGTTAGTACTGAAAAGGATGCAATATCATCCGGCAGAACGTCCATTGGCGGAGCTGGTGCAACAGGAACCCGTTTGCAGGGGACACGTCCAGGTACAACATCCGACAAATCGACTACGATTAACAGTGGTACAACCACTACGACGCGTACAGCTACTTCAACCCGTCAAAGTGGAACGTATTCCGGTGTAAGAAACAGTCAGGTACAGACTAATCTTCGCCGGGGAACATCTTCATCAATCCGTTCGGGTTCAGGTACAGTGATGAGCCGGCCAAGAGTGCAGACTCAGGAGACCACACGAACCCGTTCGTCAGTACAAACGACTACCACTACCAGAAGATATACTCCGAGCTACTCGAAACCGAGAATGAATACACGGGCCACCTACAACAACTCTTCAACCCGTCAATATACAAGGCCCAGCAGTACTTCATCCGGTACGAGCAGATACAGCAAACCCAGCAGTACTTCCGGTACCCGTAGTTCAGCTGTTCGTTCAAGTAGTTCTTACCAACGTGGCTCAAGCAGCTCTTCCAACTATCGTTCCGGCAGTTCGTCGGGAAGCTATCGCTCATCAGGCAGCAGCTACCGTTCATCCGGAAGTTCATCAAGTAGCGGAAGATCATATAGCACGCCATCCTCCAGTGGAGGAGGAAGCCGCAGTTCAGGCAGCAGTGGTGGAAGTTACTCCGGACGCAGAAGGTAAATAGTGGTAATCCAACAGAAAGATTGATGCAGAACTTAAATTCCTTTTGAAAATGAAAAGAATAATATTAACCATCAGTGCGCTAATGGCACTGACACTATATGCTTCGGCGCAGTATGTTGACCAGGCTCTTACGCTGTCGCAACAGAGCTACGGAGTCACGGCTCGTTCCAAAGCAATGGGAAGCGCATTTGGCGCCCTTGGTGGTGACTTTTCATCACTTAGCATTAACCCTGCAGGTATCGCGGTTTATCGTAGCTCGGAAATGTCTTTCACTCCCAATGTTTTCCGGCTCGATAAAACCGAAGCTACTAATCAGGGCTATATGGCCGATGATTCGAAATACAATTTCAGCTTCCAGAATGCCGGCTACGTAGGAACTTACCGTCCTGGCGATACAGAAAGTGGCTTAGTGTCTGTTAATTTCGGACTTGGATTCAACAGGCTAAGCAATTTTCATCAGAATTCGCTCTCTCAGGCAATGAATTCACCCTATTCGCGGATGGATGCTTTCGCACAGAATACCAGCGGCATTAATTACAACGATTTGGTGACAACGGACAGTTATGATCCTTACTACAACGGCATTCCGTGGGAAAGTAAAATGGCATGGGAAACCTACCTGATTGATGTGGCTAATCCGGATGGAACTGCAGACCAGTACAATTCTATTCTATATCAGAATGAGACGGTAAACCAGCGTTACTCCATTCAGCGTGAAGGTTACATAAATGAATATGTGTTGGCGATGGGAGCCAATTTCAGTGATAAATTTTACATTGGAGCTACCGTAGGTATCGATGATTTGTATTACCTCGAAACTTCAACTTATGGTGAAGATGGCGCTTTTGGTAACTTCGATTACTACAATTACCTGAGGACAACCGGACTGGGTTTCAACTTCAAGTTAGGTATGATTTTCCGTCCTGTTCCGCAATTGCGTTTGGGTGCAGCTGTGCATACCCCGACGTTCTTTAACCTGAAAGAGAACTATTATTCATGGATGTCGTCTCAACTTTCAAGTGGAAGCTACCGCGAAGAAACGCCACACGGCGATTACAAATACGATTTAGAAACTCCTTTCCGGGCTATCGGTAGCATTGCCTACCAGTTTGGAAAGAAAGGTCTGCTTTCATTCGATTATGAGTACGTAGATTACAACAAAATCAAACTGCGCCACGGTAGTGATGGTTATGATTTCTATTCCGAAAACCAGGATATGCGTAACGCCTACCAATCTATCGGCAACATTCGGGTGGGTGGCGAATATCGTGTAACCGATGCAGTGAGCCTTCGGGGTGGTTATGAATACTACGGAAGTCCGTATAAATCGACCATCAACGGTGTTTCTCAGCCGAATTCGAATTACCAGCATGTTACTTACAATGGCGGACTTGGATTCCGTTTTGGCAGCACCAATTTCGATATTGCTTATGGATTGACCGATTTAACACGGTATAATTATCCATTCCAGTTAAACGGCGTTCAGGTTCAACCTATAAAATATCATACCCTGGTGCACGATGTAATGTTTACCATGGCATTTCGATTCTAAAACGAATAAGATATTCACAGGAAAGGAGGCACACTGCCTCCTTTTTTTTTTGGCGGACTTCGCTGACAGGTGGGGATCGTCCGCTAACTGGTGGGCAGACTCCGCTAACTGGTGGGGAACATCCGCTATGTGGTGGTCGACATCCGCGAAGTGGTGGGGATTGTCCGCTAAGTGGTGGCCGGACTCCGCTATGTGATGGGGATCGTCCGCTATGAGATGAGCAAACTCCGCTGAGTGGTGGACAGACTCCTCCGACGGGTTGCATTTGTTTCATGATAAAAAAAAGTTGACCTGCTACCAGATCAACTCCTCTGCCAAAATAACCAAACAGATTTTATCGTAAACAGCGGGATAAAAAGAATCCCTGCTTCATAAGAAACAGGGACCCGAATATGTTATTTTCGCAAAAGTTGTTGAAACAATCAGATGATCATGCCGGCGCCAACCGTGTTGTTGGTGGCTTCATCAATCAGGATGAGACTACCAGTGGTCCGGTTACGTTTATATGAATCGAAAAACAACGGCTTGGTCGTTTTGATACGAATCTTGGCGATGTCATTCAGTCCAACGGTTTTATCATCGGTGATCTCCTCCAATGTATTGATGTTCACCTTATGAATCACTTCGGTTACCATACAGCGCAAATCATTTGAAGTGTGCAGGACAGTGTATTTTTTACGAAGTTCCATAGGTGTTTCACTCAGCCAGCTTACCATCAGTTCAATCTCTTGTCCCTGACGGGGTTGATTCTCAGATCCGGCAATCATAGAACCCCGGCTGATATCAATATCATCTTCCAACCGAATGGTTACGCTTTGCGGTGGAAATGCTTCCTGTTGCTCCTCACCTCCAAAGTCGATAGCAGCAATTTTAGATTTCATCCCGGAAGGGAAAACAACTACTTCCTGACCGACACTGAAAACACCTCCGGCTACCCGACCTGCATAACCACGATAGTCGTGGTATTTATCAGCCATCGGACGAATAACATACTGCACTGGAAAACGGGGATCCAATAAATCCAAATCGTGTTCAATCGGAATATTCTCGAGCAAACCAATAAAAGTCGGTCCGGTGTACCACAACATATTTTTTGATTCATCCACCACATTGTCGCCCAACTTAGCACTGATAGGAAGATAATGTACATCCTTGTTGCCCAACCGATCCGCGACTTTACTGAAATCGGCCTTGATTTCCTCGAAGCGTTCCTTGCTAAAATCGACCAGATCCATCTTGTTCACGCAAACTATTACGTGCGGAATCTGCAACAATGCAGCAATATAGGCGTGTCGCCGCGTTTGCTCGATGACACCATTGCGGGCATCCACCAGAATAACGGCGGCATTGGCGGTTGAAGCTCCGGTCACCATGTTCCGGGTGTATTGAACATGCCCGGGAGTATCGGCAATAATGAATTTCCGCTTCGGCGTTGCAAAGTAACGGTAAGCCACATCGATGGTAATTCCTTGCTCACGCTCGGCCCGTAAACCGTCAGTCAGCAAGGCAAGATTAACTTCTTCGCCGCCTTTACCCACACTGGCCCTTTCAATGGCCTCCATTTGATCCTCGAAAATGGCTTTGCTGTCATATAATAATCGTCCGATAAGGGTACTTTTTCCGTCATCCACGCTTCCCGCAGTGGTAAAACGTAAAAGCTCCATATCAAGATATCCGCTTTCTTTTCCAGACATATCGCAGTTTTAATTAAAATTCAGGAACCACAATCAAGAGATGTTCCTGTGAGGTTATCATTAAGAGTTAAGCTGGTTTACTATTAGAAGTAGCCTTCCTTTTTTCGATCTTCCATGGCCGCTTCCGAGCGTTTGTCGTCAGCTCGTCCTCCCCTTTCGGTGACACGGCTGATAGCCACTTCCTGGATAATATCTTCCAGTGAATTGGCCGTCGAAAGCGTTAATCCGGTACAGGTAATATCACCGATGGTACGGCAACGCACTTCCCGCTTTTCAATTTTTTCACCGGGTTTCAGTTCCATAAATGGCGCCTTGGCCAACCAAACGCCGTCACGCTGAAAAACCTCGCGTTCGTGCGTATAATAAAGGTTTGGCATTTCAATATTCTCGAGAAGAATATATTGCCAAACATCCATTTCGGTCCAGTTACTAATAGGAAAAACACGAAAATGCTCTCCTACATTCTTTTTTCCGTTAAACAGGTTCCACAACTCCGGACGCTGGTTTTTCGGGTCCCACTGACCAAAATCATCGCGATGAGAAAAGAAACGCTCTTTAGCACGTGCTTTTTCTTCATCACGGCGTCCGCCTCCCATGGCACAGTCAAACTTCTCCTCCTCGATGGCATCGAGTAAGGTGACAGTTTGCAACATATTACGGCTGGCATTGGGACCTTTTTCTTCAACTGCTCTACCTGAATTAATAGAATCCTGAACATACTTTACAATCAGTCTTGTACCGGTTGACTTGGCCAGACTATCGCGAAATTCAATGGTTTCTTCAAAGTTGTGCCCCGTATCGATGTGCATCAAAGGGAACGGTACCTTTGCAGGGAAGAAGGCTTTGCGTGCCAAATGAAACATGACGATGGAATCTTTTCCACCTGAAAAGAGCATAACGGGATTCTCGAATTGCGCAGCGACTTCACGTAAAACGAAGATTGACTCTGATTCCAGTTCCCGTAAATGATTTATGGTATATTTTTCCATAGACGTTTGATTTTCCTGAATCTGATCCTTTATATGGGTGCTGTAAAATTATTTTCGATTTACAGACAAGTACCCGGACAGGGCACAAAAATATATATTCTGCAAAAAAAATGGCCCTGTTATGCAAACAATTAATCAACTCAATCCGTATTCACTCTTTCGGATTACAAAAATACCGTTATTTTTGCACTCACGTATTGACAAATCCCAAACACTTAGGGCATGAAAGAACGTATAGATGACCTGAATGCAAAATTTCAGGAGGCAACTGTTGGCGAAGTACTTTCCTGGTTTCTAAAAGAATTCAAGGGAAAGATAGCTTTATCCAGCAGCCTTGGAGCGGAAGATCAGGTGTTAACCCAAATGGTTACCGGGATTGATAAAGAGGCAACTGTTTTCACTTTAGACACAGGACGGCTTTTTCCTGAGACTTACGACTTAATTCATCGTACCAACAGCAAATACGGGATTAAGGTTAAAGTTTACTTTCCGGAAGCTTCCCGTGTTGAAGAAATGGTCGGTGAAAAAGGAATTAATCTCTTTTACGAAAGTATTGAAAACCGTAAATTGTGTTGCCATATCCGGAAAATTGAACCATTGAAGCGTGCTTTCAAAGAACTGGATGTGTGGATTTGCGGTTTGCGTCGTGAACAATCCGTTACCCGTCAGAATATAAAACTGGTGGAATGGGACGAAGCAAACGGGCTAATTAAACTCAATCCGCTTATCGACTGGACTGAAAAAGATGTATGGGATTACATTAACGAGAACAAAGTTCCGTATAATCCTCTACATGATAAAGGTTTTCCGAGTATTGGCTGTCAGCCTTGTACCCGGGCTATTATGGAAGGAGAAGACGTGCGTGCTGGACGCTGGTGGTGGGAAAACCCCGACACCAAAGAGTGCGGCCTTCACAAACGATAAAAATATTTGAATTGGGAAATGGGACCTGGTCCCTTATTAATGGAAAAAGAAAAAGCGCCCGTTATCCGGACGCTTTTTTTATGCTCGTTATTTTCAGAAACGATATTAATCATACTTGTGCTTGGGATCGTCGCTGAGCTGAAATCCCTTGTTGTATTGTTCCATCGCTTGTAAACTCATGCCCATCGCAGAGAAACCTCCGTCATTGAACAAGTTCTGCATCGTCACCTTTCGGGTCAAATCGGAGAACATCATAATACAATAATCGGCACACTCGTCAGCGGTAGCATTTCCAAGTGGAGACATCCTTTCGGAGAAGTCGAGTAACCGATCGAAACCTTTCACACCGCTTCCTGCCGTGGTGGGAGTAGGTGATTGTGAGATGGTATTCACCCTCACATTCTTTTCCCTTCCATAGATGTAACCGAAGCTACGGGCAATGGATTCCAGTAACGATTTGGCATCTGCCATGTCGTTATAACCATAGAAGGTACGCTGTGCGGCCACATATGACAACGCAATAACCGAACCCCATTCATTGATGGCGTCGAGTTTCTTTGCTGTCTGCATCACTTTGTGAAAAGAGATTGCGGACACATCAAGGGTTTTGTCCAGGTAACCATAGTCCAAATCACTATAGTGTTTTCCTTTACGGATGTTCGGAGACATACCAATGGAATGCAAAACAAAATCAAGTTTGCCTCCCAATACTTCCATTGACCGGACAATCAGTTTTTCCAGATCTTCGACGTTCGTCGCATCGGCAGGAATAACTTCCGTGTTGCATTGCTCAGCCAACTTCTGCGTTTCGCCCATCCGGAGTGCAACCGGCACGTTGGTCAATGTAAAGGTAGCTCCTTCAGCGTATGCTCTCTCCGCAACCTTCCATGCAATGGAGTTGCTGTCCAAGGCACCAAAAATGATTCCCCGCTTACCTTTCAGTAAATTATAAGCCATAATCTTAGATATTTAAAACTTGATCTCTTTTCCAAAGGCGGCAAAAATATAAAAGTTATGATAAACTTTTCTCACCTGATTATTAAATAACACCTTACCAACCGACAATAGTCGAAAATGTTCACCCCTGAGCAAAAAAAAGCTCCGTTACCGGAGCAATTCTTGTGCATTTTGTAAGGCCGCTTCAGAGATATTTTCTCCGCTCAGCATCTTAGCCAGCTCTTCGACCCGCTCCTTCTCCGAAAGAAGTTTGAGATGGGTAACGGTCTCATGCTCTGTATCCTGCTTATACACCCAGTAATGGTAATCGCCTTTGGCTGCCACTTGCGGAAGGTGTGTAATATTAATGACTTGCATGCCGCCTGCCATCTCTTTCAAGATACTGCCCATCTTTCCGGCAATTTCTCCCGAGATTCCCGAATCAATTTCATCGAAGATGATGGTAGGTAGCGCTTTTGATTTCGAAATCAACGATTTCAGCGAGAGCATCAACCGCGACATTTCACCTCCTGAAGCCACCTTGGAAATTTCACACAATTCGGCATTCTTATTAGCCGAAAACATGAAACTCGCCTCATCGATTCCACTGGAGGTAAGTGTTCCGTTAGAATTCAGGTCAACCCGGAACCGAGAATTTGGCATGCCCAGTTGCAACAAAAGGCCGTTTACGCGTTCTTCAATGGCCGGCAAAACTTCTTTTCGCTGTTCAGACAATTGACCAGCCAGCGTTTTGACTTCTGCTTCCGCGATATCCCTTTGTTTTTCCAGTTTTTCAATTTCCAGGTCAAATGAATCGATGTCGGAAATTTTCTCATCGAGCGAATCCCGGATGGCAATCAGTTCAGCCACCGTTTCAACCCTGTGCTTTTGCTGTAACGTATATATCAGATCCAATCGCTCATTTAAAAACTCAATACGCCCCGGATCGTATTCGACACTTTCGGCTGCCCGCTCCGCTTCTTCAGCAATATCTTTCAATTCCAGGTAGGTACTTTCGAGACGCTGGTTCAGGCTTTCCCCCTCAGGGAAGAATTTGGCAACTTTATTCAACAAGTTCAGTCCATCCTTGCTACCGCGAACAACCGATGGCCCATCTCCATTCAAAAGTTCAAAAAGCTGGGTCAGGTTACTTTTAATTTCCTCGGCATGATTGAGCGTTTCCAGCTCCTTTTCCATCTCTTCTTGTTCTCCGTCGACCAATGCCGCTTTTTCGAGCTGTTCGAACTGGAACCGGAAATAATCCAAATCGGCTTTTGATTGCCCGGCTTTTTCAAGCAGTGTATTTAATGCCTGAACTGTTTTCCTGTAGATCCGAAACTTTTCCCGGTAGGTTTCAAGTAAATCGTTGTGGCCGGCATATAAATCAACTACTGTAAGCTGAAAATGCTGATTATTGAGTTCCAGGTTCTGGTGTTGTGAATGAATATCGACCAGCCGCAATCCCAATTCGCGCATGGCTTTCAGATTGACCGGTGTATCATTAATAAAAGCACGGGACTTCCCTGACGGACTGATTTCGCGTCGGAAAATAGCCTGCTCTTCATAATCCAGGTCGTACTGTTCGAACAATTCTTTCAGGTCGTAGTCTTTCACGTTAAAAACACCTTCTACCACGCATTTCTTCTCAGTATCCTTTAGTGCAGTTGTATCGGCACGTTGCCCCAGAATTAATGATAAGGCACCTAATAAAATCGATTTCCCGGCACCCGTTTCTCCGGTAATAATGGTAAAACCGGAATTGAATTCCACATCGAGTTCCCGAATCAATGCATAATTGCGAATCTTAAGCCGTTTTAACATAGTATTCTTTGTTAGTGGCGTTTAAATCCCGTCTGATGTTTGAATCTTTGCGTACTTTCCGGAGTTTGAAGGATCACACTCGGAAAGAACAATCATTACCCGCCGCTTTTCGTCGGGCGTTCCCTTCTCAAAAATATTGACCAACTCATCTGATTTGGCATCGAAGAATATACGATTGATATAGGTATCCGGTTTGTTTCGGTAAATCCGTTGCATATCGGAAAGTGCATCTGCGATTTCCGCCCTGCCGGCATCAGGCTTATCAGCCATTACATCCAGCCCCATCCTGTAATACCGGTACATTAGGTTATGAAACGAAGCGTATGAACGGTTCAGCAGGTTCTCCGCCAACCAGTACCGGTTGTAATCACTTTCATATGCCTTCCATCCCTTTTCGGTTGCATTCTGCGAACGGTTCACTATGTCCTGCGCTTTCTGAAAATAGGGAGTTCCGCCTTGCGGCGAAAAAGTATCGTAATCAAAACCTATAATGATGTATGCGTAGTAGGCCAAAATATTTGTCAATGGATCGGTATTGGAGGTTTCATCGAACTCAAGCGGCTGAAATTCCACATATCGTACATGAAAATCATTATCCTTAATATTCAGTACCGTTGATTCGTAAGATGAGTTGAAAACCGGTCGCCGCGACTGAACCTGGATGGTTCCTTTAAATTCGTCGGCAGCCACCTGCTGGGTTATCTGAATGAAGATATTGCATTCAATCCGTTCGTCTTGCGAGAACACGTTGTCAGTCCATTTCCGATTGTTCATAAACTCGTAAATGTCCTTCTGCATCGACTGGAAAATCTGTTTATTGGACCCTTCTATCCGCGAACTGGACACACTCACATTGCACCTCAACTCCTGGCCAAATCCGGCTACCGAAAAGAAAACCAATAAAATAACTAGGATTATTCTCTGCATACCTTTATCCGTTTGTCTGCCTAAATTTAGCAAAAAGGAAGAGAAGCCCTACTTCCTTTCCATCATATCCAGCATCACTTCCACGATGTCAGCAGCTACTTCCGTTTTAGGCTTTAATCCGAAGTTATGCTTTGTTCCGTTGCGCTCTATAATCGTAATCCGGTTAGTATCGTGCTGGAAGCCTGCCCCCTCGTCCTGAAGCGAATTCAGTACAATGAAATCGAGATTCTTCTTTTCCAGTTTTTTCAGGGCATTATCTTCTTCGTTATGAGTCTCCAACGCAAATCCTACCAGCAATTGTTCAGGTTTTTTTATGACTCCTAAACTGGCGGCAATATCCGGATTGGGTTTCAACTCAATAGTGTAGTTTCCCTTTCCCCGCTTCACTTTTGTATCCTCCATCTTCACCGGAGCATAATCAGCCACAGCTGCCGACATCACCGCACCATCACAGTCGGGAAATGCAGCAATAGCAGCCATGTACATATCATTGGCCGAGGTGACATCAATTTTTTTGATATTGGGATGCGAGATACTCAGTGCCGTTGGGCCGGAAATCAGAATCACAGTGGCTCCCTGATTTGCCAGACAGGTGGCAATGGCATATCCCATTTTACCTGATGAATAATTTCCGATGAACCTAACGGGATCAATTTTTTCGTGCGTAGGACCTGCTGTAACGAGGAAGGTTTTATTCAGCAGTTTTTTTTTTCGTTGAAAAAGGAAATGACCTTTTCAACAATGACCTCAGGTTCTTCCATCCGGCCTTTACCGACCAGACCACTGGCCAGTTCGCCGGAGCCCGGATCGATAATGATATTACCGAACGATCTGAGAATCTCTATATTTTGTTGATTCGACGGATGCTGAAACATGTCAAGATCCATGGCCGGAGCGACCATTACCGGGCATTTAGCCGACATGTACGTAGTGACCAACAACGTATCAGCCACGCCGTGTGCCATCTTCCCCATTGTGGAAGCGGTTGCCGGGGCAACCAACATTAAGTCGGCCCAAACGCCCATATCAACGTGGCTATGCCAGGTTCCATCTGCGCTGGAAAAAAATTCACTGACAACCGGTTTTCCACTAAGGGCTGAAAGAGTCAGCGGAGTAATAAACTCCTTCGCCGAAGGGGTCATCACAACCTGCACTTCGGCACCCTCTTTCAACAGTCCCCTTAAAAGATAAGCAGCCTTGTAGGCTGCTATGCTTCCGGTTACGCCAAGTATTATTTTTTTCCCCTGGAGTTTCATTTTGTTATTTCGGTATGCTTAATTTCCGTCTACGCGGACAGTTAATTACCGCAAAGAATTATTCTCACTTCCGGTCTTTGGCCGGATTGCGGAAATAAATCTGATCGTCTTTCAGCTCTTCGTACGCGATAAGTGTCGGTTTTGGCAAACGTTCGTAGAAACGTGAAATCTCAATCTGCTCACGGTTTTCAAAAACTTCCTCAAGATTATCGGTATACGAAGCGAATTCCTGCAATTTCTGATTAAGCTCCTCTTTCAATTCAGCATTAATCTGATTTGCACGCTTGGCCAGGACCATTATCGATTCGTAAATGTTTCCTGTACCGCTTTCCAGTTCCTGCAAATCGCGCGGAACGGTAGACGTAGGGGCTTTGGTTTTTTTGTAATCCATATTATTTGTTATCATCAATTTTTAAATCTTCATCCGTAATGTTCAACATTTTCTTCGTGCTGTTGAAGAATTTGTCGGCCTCCTTGCGATGATCGCTTTTAGGAAACTCATCAATAAAGGTATAATATTCGTCGAGAGCCGAATTTAAGCGATCGGTCTTCTTCTCTGAAATACTGTTTTCGGCCAGCAGGTATTTCGATTTTAACAACAGAAACATCAACTCTTCCCTGTATTCCGTATCGGGAAAATCCTTCAAACTATTGGTCAGTGACACAACTGCCGCCCGGAAATCACCCAAATCGTAATACAAACGACCGTTCAAATATGATTTGTAAACCAGTTTTTCACGGAGTTCATCAATCAGTTTTGTCGCATCTTTTACATTATCTCCGGTTGGATACAGGTTAATGTAAAGCTGCAACGCATCGATGCCCTTCTTGGTAACTTCCTGATCGAGTCGGGGATTCGGCGAATCCTTGTAATAACAATAACCAATTAAATACTGAGACTCCTCGGAGTAATCACTTCGTGGAAACTCTTTAATCAGTTGCCTGAAATAATGCCCTGAAAGCAAATAATCCTTCTGACCGAAATAACTCTTGGCCAAATAATAATAGACCTGATCCGCTCGGCTCGTTCCCCTGTAAATATTTACCATTTCCTGGTAAAGGGTTGTGGCACGGTTGAAATCACCTTTGTCGTAATATTCTTTGGCCTTCTTATATTTGAATTCGTAATCGGTACTTTTAAGAATTTTCTGGTAGTCGCTGCACGATGCAACAACGCTTGCCAATAAAGCAATCAGGAAAATAAACCTTAGTTTGCGAATCATTTTGCAAAGATAATTTTTTTCAACAAATCAAAACATCAAATTCTCAGAATAAAAAGGCTGCCAAACCCAACGAACTGTTGTGAACTTTTACCTGTTTTACAACCTAATTTATGATAGATAATATTTGGGCAGCAAAGGTTGCAAAAAGTCCTGAAAAATTGGTGCTTGCAGCGGTAATTTCTGTTACTCACAATATACCTCTATCGCTCTTTATACTTCATGTTCAGCAAGTATGGGGTGTTTGGTATGAAATCAAAAAAGTTTACTTTTGCATTGTTTTAATCAAAACCGCATGAATCGTGGATATTTTTGAGAAAATAAAAACCAATAAGGGAAATATTGGTCAGTACAAGAAAGAAGCTCATGGCTATTTTTCTTTCCCGAAGCTCGAAGGAGAGATCAGTCCGAGAATGAAATTTCGCGGAAAAGAGGTACTGACCTGGAGCCTTAACAACTACATCGGGTTGGCAAATCATCCGGAAGTGCGTAAGGCTGATGCTGAAGCTGCTGCTCAGTATGGTATGGCTTACCCTATGGGCGCCAGAATGATGTCCGGACAGACAAGCAAGCACGAGGAACTCGAGAAAGAACTGGCAGATTTTGTCGGTAAACCCGATGCGTTTCTTTTGAACTATGGCTATCAGGGAATGGTTTCAACCATCGATGCCATTGTCGGAAGAAATGACGTTGTTGTTTACGATGCAGAGTCTCACGCCTGTATTCTTGACGGAGTTCGTCTCCATATGGGTAAGCGTTTCGTTTACCTGCATAACGATATGGACAGTTTGCGCAAGCAACTGGAGCACGCTACCAGCCTGGCACAAAAAACAGGTGGAGGTATCCTGGTTATTACCGAAGGTGTTTTCGGAATGTCAGGTGATATGGGACGTCTCGATGATATCGTCGCGCTGAAGAAAGAGTACAGTTTCCGCCTCCTTGTAGATGACGCACACGGTTTCGGAACCATGGGTAAAACCGGTGCCGGTACGGGTGAAGAACTCGGTGTTCAGGACGAAATTGACCTGTACTTCGGAACTTTCGCTAAATCGATGGCCGGAATCGGGGCATTTATTGCCTGTACCGAAGAAGTTTGCGACTACCTGCGTTACAACATGCGCTCGCAAACATTTGCCAAATCGCTGCCTATGCCGATGGTGATTGGTGCACTAAAACGTCTCGAACTGCTTCGCACACAGCCGGAGCTTCGCGAAAAACTCTGGACCATCGTCGATGCATTGCAATCAGGACTCAAAGCTGAGAACTTTGATTTGGGTGTGACAAACTCCCCCGTTACTCCGGTTTACCTGTCAGGAAGTGTTGCCGAAGGAACCAACGTGGTGATGGATTTGCGTGAAAACTACAACATTTTCTGCTCCATCGTTGTCTATCCGGTTATCCCGAAAGGTCAACTGCTGTTGCGTCTTATTCCTACAGCCAGTCATACCATCGAAGATGTTGAATACACCATTAAAGCATTTTCGGAAGTACGGAAAAAACTGGAATCGGGTAAATACTCCACTACGAAAATGGCCCAGATATCTTAAGCGATATAGAAAGCATTTAAATAAAAAGCCTTCCGGTTTCCCGGAAGGCTTTTTTTATGCTGTCAAAATCAATCACAAAACAATCAGTTGTTCTTTTCCGACAGATAACGCTCGGCATCGATGGCTGCTTTACAACCCGAACCTGCAGCTGTTACCGCCTGACGATAGGTATTGTCCATTACGTCGCCACAGGCAAAAACACCTTCAACGTCAGTTTTGGAACTATTACCAATGGTTTGGATATATCCCACTTCATCGATTTTCAGGTAATCTTTAAAAATATCGGAATTCGGCTTGTGACCGATGGCAAGGAAGAAGCCATCGACTTTTATCTGAACTTCCTCTTCGTTGGCTTCACCTTTATTTTTCCAAAGTGTCACACCTTCTACTACCCCATCACCAAACAAACCTTTGGTTTGGTGTTTCCACAGAATTTCAACGTTCTTGGTATTGAAAACACGATCCTGCATCACTTTCGAAGCACGAAGCTCATCACGGCGCACAATCAGGTAAACCTTACTACAAAGTCCGGCAAGATACATGGCCTCTTCAACAGCAGTATCACCTCCACCCACAACAGCAACAGCTTTACCGCGGTAAAAGAAACCATCGCAGGTTGCACAGGCTGAAACCCCGGAACCGGCATATTTTTTCTCATCTTCTATTCCAAGATATTTGGCTTCGGCTCCGGTAGCAATAATGACCGTTTCGGCCTCGATTACCTTTTTATTATCGATGGTAATACGATGAGGTGGGCCATTCAATTCAGCTTTTGTTGCCAGTCCCCAACGCACATCAGTACCAAAACGTTTGGCCTGTGCCTTCAGGTCTTCCATCATTACCGGACCGGTAATTCCTTCCGGGTAACCGGGAAAGTTTTCCACTTCGGTGGTTGTGGTCAGCTGTCCACCAGGCTGCAATCCTTCATACATTACCGGACTCAGATTCGCACGGGCGGCATATATGGCTGCCGTGTATCCGGCAGGTCCCGATCCGATGATCAGACATTTTACTTTTTCAACTTCTCCTGCAGGTTCGATCTTTTGCGATTGACTACTTCCCAGATTCATGGATTTAAACATCTCTATAATTTTTTCGTTTTTAATTCTTTTCTTATTTGGTCACAAAGTTACGCATCAAAGCGTTTTCTTCCGAAAAATATCTATTGATTCTTGTTATCTGAACATAAACAAAACCTATGAGGGCGTCACGCTCTTTCCATCTATGAATTTCCGTGCTGGTGAAAACCAGTACTATAGGCGTAAACACTACGACAGACGGGATTTTTTGAGTTGAAAATTTTGTAAAATTGAAAAAGCGACCTACATTTGCATCCGCATAAACAAATCGGGGTGTAGCTCAGCTTGGTTAGAGTACTCGTCTGGGGGGCGAGGGGTCGCAAGTTCAAATCTTGTCACCCCGACAGATTTAGAAAGCCGGAAATACCAATAAATACAGGTATTTCCGGCTTTTTTTATGTCCGCTCGTAAATTTGCGTATTTGTAAAATAACCGAATCTGTACACGAAAATAGGTACAAAAAGCGTATATTATGGTACGAAAAGTTGTACGAAACAAATTACCGTATCATGGCAAGAGTAAAATTGAATGTCAGAGCAAAGGAATTGACACAGGACGGAACCGTAAATGTCAAACTTCAAATCGTTCACAAGTCGGTCCATGACAAATATGTAAAGAGAAGAGATATTGCCACTGATGTTTATGTCCGGCCTACTCAGTTCCAACATGGGGTAATTGTAAATCATGCAAGGTCTGAGTCATTGAATAATAATCTGGACCAAGCCAAGAGAAGGATACAGGATATTCTACAAACATTGGCCGGCCGAACCAAGTTTATGACCATTGAGCAGATAATGGATGTGGTGGAAGACAACCTGGCACCGCCAAAAGAAGAGTCTCAGGAGGTTAAATTTTTCGATGTGATGGAAGAATACATTTCATCCCTTAAAGAAAAACAGATCAATAGAGCCGGAATAAAGAAGGAAAACCGGACTGCTGAAATATATCAATGGACTGCTGACACGCTTTCATCTTATGCCGGATACCGTATTTCATTTCAGGATATAACGACCAACTTCCTTGAATCATTTTTTAACCATCAGCTAAGCAATGGTAATTCTGTAAATACTATTGCCATCCACATGAGGAACATCCGTAGGATATTCAATAAAGCATATGAGTGGGAATACATGGATTACGGAAAATACTACCCATTTAAAAAGTACAAGATACAAACAGAGGAAACCGACTTCCTTGATATGAATCTGAATGAAATCAGGAAGTTTGTCAACTACCAAGCTCCTGATCATTACAGACAAGAGGCAAAGGACTTTTTTTTAATCAGCTTCTTACTTATTGGCATAAACTCAATTGATATTGCCTATGCTGAGAAGGATAATGTGAAGAAAGACCGATTTATTTTTCATAGATCGAAAAGTGGCCGGATGTACAATATCAAAATTCACCCGATGCTGCAAGATTTGATGAAGAAATACGAAGGAGATAAATACCTCTTCCGATTTATAGAGACACAGCCTGTCATCCACAATCTGACAAAAACAAAAAACAAGTGGTTGAAAAAGATTGGGGAAGCCCTTGAAATAGGAAAGATAACCACGTATTGGGCTAGGTACACATGGGCCAATATTGCCCAGGACGAATGCGGATACTCAGAGGAACGGATTGAAAAGGCCCTTGGTCATGGTCCTAAGAAAATAGTGGCAACATATCTAAGGAAGAATTACAAGCTCATTGATGAAATGAACGAGGCAGTCATCGAGAAGGTATTTGGAGAAAAAAAGCCCGAAACATAGGATTGCATCGGGCTTTGTATATTACACGCTGAATACAATTCCTTGGCAGAATTGCTCCCCGTCTTCATAAATCATGAATTTAGCATGAGGCATAATGGTATCTATCGACCATGACGTAACGACACCATTTACTTCTTTTCCCCAATAGGCCTCAATTGGGGTTCTTCCTTTTTTAGCTTTTCTCTTTACATTGAATTCCTTTGTAATGTAAACGGTTCCTCCTTCATATGCTCCATATTCATCATATATGGCTCCCCTGAACTCTAAACAATCATCACTCTCCCCATATACGAATACAAGCCTTTTATCTTTGGCTTCATCATGGAACGAATGTAATCTATCACGGTCCTGTCCATCGAGACTCTTAGCAAATGCGATTACTCTTTCTCTAATTAATCTGTCTATTTCACTCATTTCGTTTGTTTGTTAATTATTTTTCTCTTTGCTTTTTCCACTGCATCATATCGTAAATGACAAAGCTGACATGCAGCTACCAGTCTGTCATCTGAAACGTTTTTATTCTCTTCATCGTGATCAAGGTGTGCAATCGTCAGGACTACTTTAACCTTTTTAGGATTGGGAACCGGGTTTCCTTTCTTTATTTCCGTAGTAGTAGGCTGCTTCATCGCTTCATCGTAATCTCGAAACCATCCTGATGTCCTACCTTTGTACTTTACGCTCCAAACATGTTCTCCGTTCTCAAGTCCACATCCCGGAAACTCGCACCGGTTATTGGCCCGTTTTAGAATACGAGGCCTTATTTCAGTGAACCAGTTGTCAGGATACTTGCTGTAGTCAATTGGCATTTTGCTTAGTGCTTAGTTTTTCCTGCATCTTTGTTATTGCTTTCAGGAACATTGGATCATTCTTAAATACTTCCCATTTTTTAAAGATGGTATTCCCCTGGTCCCGGCTCCGGGCCGTCATCAGATCAGCGATGGCACATTCAAGAGCTTTTACTTTTAGTGGTCGATTATCCATTGGTTACTATTGTTGAATAGATCTTCTTTATTGTATCCCAACTCACCGGTATTTTCTGGGTTGTTGTTTCGGGAGTATCGGGAAAATCAATACAGAAATCACATTCTCCACAGCCGCAATATTCAGGGTTATCAATTTCAACAGTTTCATAAAATTCACCATTGAGCAATGACTTGTATCCATCCTCTGCAGTCAATGTTTTAGGCATAAGAATTAGTTCTTCCGTATGATATGACCTACGCATTTCAAAACCATCACGGCACGTTGCATCCTTTAATGTTCTACCTTGATTCTTTTTTATGCAATGGTGATACTTTCGGCCTCCTATGTGGTAATGCTTGAAAAACTGGCAATCCTTACACCTTGCCTCTCTTGTCCATGTTATTGTTCCCATCGTATTCTCCTTTACAGGTTTCACAAATTGTATCTGTTTCATAGGGAAGTAGGAATATATCCCCACATATCGAACACGGGCCGTAGAATTTTCGTGCTTTCCCTGCCTGTGGCTTTTTCTTCTTAACCATTATCCGGTAGCATTTTATGTGCGTAGCTTAGATTTAGTTTGTGGCCCTTGCTTATGAGCCAATCAAATATGGTATCCCTTGGGATAATGTCAAGCTGATTGTTTTTGTACCCAATAATTATATCAGTATTCCTAATCTTCACGCTGTACCCAAGTGAAGTAATTAGCGAGACACTATTGGCTGTTTGTTCACTAACGTCTTCAAATTGTGTATTGAGCTTAGGGTATTCAGTTTTGGGTAACTGCTTTTCCTTCAATCCGGCTTCATAAAGGATCGATGATATGATCCCTTCGCCTACGCGGTACTTCCTGGCCAGTGACTTCTGAGACATCCCATCAGCGTACATATTTGATATTTTACCGGCATCCCTGAATGCTCTAAGTGACGCTTCTCCGTATTTCCTACCCATAATCTTCGATTTTATTGATTAGTTTATTGTAACTCTGCGAATCTTTTTCCTCTAACCTGTCTCTGAATGCTTCAAACCATGACTCTTTCATCAATTCCTTTATTGTGTATGTATGCCATTTCACTGTATGGCATAGATGATGCCCTGGAATGATGAACCGTTTGTCGGTTAGAAGACTTCCGGTCCGGCCACGTAGATGATGATGTTCTGCCGGGTCCCATGAAGAGAAGCCGCCGCCGCAAAAGAAACATCGATGTGTCCCATTGGCCTCAGCTTCGCGATCCATCTCCCGACAGACCTTAGTATATTCCCGGTCCTCTTTCTGCCTTTTATGTGAATTTCTCCTAAGCATTATCGATCTCCGTATTTAGGTTGATTGATTTGGCGCATTCATTCCCGAAGGCATCCCATCCTGAAAAGTTCTCTCGCGCAAAAAGCTCTATTCTGGGGATGTCGCCCATAAGCTTTACAATTTCCTGTCTGAATACATCCGGTTTTTTCGAATGGGCTTCTCTTTTTGCCATGATCACCGAACGGATACCTGCATTTATACGCTTGGGTTTTC